>OHYP01001067.1_pt1 | contig 10693 bp, 9 predicted proteins | sample 1580341 | NCBI WGS metagenome assembly OHYP01 (sample SAMEA3882509, study PRJEB24775) | human gut metagenome | biome: human-associated habitat; feature: intestine environment; material: feces | place: Netherlands | collected 2009/2010 | reverse complement strand
AGGCGTGGCGGAAAGAATGCGAGTGGGATAGGCAGCAAACCGCGAACGAAACCGTGGACGAGGATGACTACCTGTTCCGCCAGCCTAACGGCAAACCGATGAATCCCTGCACATTTACCTATCGTTTCAAGCTGATTTTGAAAGCAAACAACCTGCCACTGGACTTGAATGTGCATAGCTTGCGGCATACCAATGCCAGCCTGCTGATTTCGCAGGGCGTGGATGTACGAACGGTTGCCAGCCTGCTTGGTCATGCACAGGCAAGCACAACGCTGGATATTTATGCCCATGCATTTGACAAAAATAAACGCAGAGCACAAGAGAAACTCGGAAAGGCGATTGGATTATGACGAGAAAAATCAAGCTAACACGCGCAAACAAAAGTATCTTACTGAAAGCACTGACACCCTATTACTATCAAGAAAAGGCACTTGGCCATAACACGGAAAACCCGGGGCGACTGATACTAAAAATCAATTCTCTCCCAGCCGATAAAAAAGCAAGTTTCTACGCAGAAGAAATTTTCCTTATGCGAAGCACCATAAATCAGTTGAGAAATGATCAACTGGCAAAAGGGCAATACACTGATGCCGCAGATGATATGCTACTAAAATTATTCTAAACCTAAATAACATTAAAACAAAAATCGCATTGCAAAAGTACATCGCAATGCGATTTTTTGTGCACCCGAAGGGATTCGCCAAGCCGCGCCCTAGAAACGCCCCACCGGGGCGTTTCTGCCCCGCGGGACGCAAAGCGCGGGGCACGGGCTGTTTCTTTTACTGCCCCGTAAAATCCGTGCAAAACAAAAAGAGCAACACCCCATAGGGCAATGTTACTTAGGGCAACACCGCATAATGCAAATAGTCGAAAAAAGTGGTATAATATATGTATGGATAAACAACTGAGTCTGTCCGCCTTGAGCGATGAATTATCGCAGGTGCGGACAAAGAAACGAGAATTCTTAGATGAGATTGAGCACATCGTACCGTGGGGAAAATGGATAAGCATTGCTCTTCCGCCGGTGCAATTCCAGCGGATGGGGCTGTTGCCTTATGGTCATGCGTGACGCGGCGCATCCTGAACGATGCGGGTTTTCAGACAAGCAATGAGAATGTCCCAAAGAAAAGGGTGGAATTTTTTACAAACTTGATGTATGATGAAAGCAAAAACGGCAAGGAAGTGTACATATGCTGAAGGTTTTAATTGCGGATGACGAGCCGCGCGTCGGACAGTTGGTCAAGCATCTGATCCATTGGGACGAACTGGGACTTAGCTTTGTGGATATCTGCCGGGACGGGCGTACCGCATTAGAACGTATTGAACAGGAGCAGCCGGAAATCGTTATTACCGACATCCGTATGCCGGTTCTGACCGGACTGGAGCTTGTGCAACAGGTGACGGAGCGATTTCCGCAGACGCGGTTTGTAGTGATCAGCGGCTACCGCTATTTTGAGTATGCACAAAAGGCTCTGAAATACGGCGTGGAGGATTATCTGCTCAAACCCATTGACGAGGAGGAGTTGAACCGAACGCTGAAAAAAATCTGTGATGCGTTGCAAACCACCGCGGTTCACCGCGCACAGATGGAAAAATACGAAAAGAATTACGAGAATAGCCAAAAACTGCTTTCGCGGGACGTTATGGCGCGCCTGAAGGCGGGGGACGGCTTTGCCGGGCTGCCGGAATTCAATGCGGCTGCCGGGGTGGAATTTACCGGGGACTGCTTTATGGCGGTGGTTTTGCGCGTAAACTCCAGTCTTTTGCAGCAGGCATCGGCAGAGGAAGAACGACTGGTCACCGAAAAAGTGCAGGCGAACATCAAGAAATCCCTTGGCGGGCAGATGTATATCAGCTGCACTGACGGACACACCACAACGCTGCTGCTCAATTTTGACAGCGAGGCATACGCTAAAACCGGCGAGGCGCTGCACGCCTGCCGGGAAAGCTGCCGCAGCTACATGAATAACTACGCCCATTACACGGTATCCATGGGGCAGAGCGAACGGTGCACCGAGGTGGCGCAAATCGGGGCACTGCTGCAACAGGCGGATCGGGCAGAATGCCGCAAGCTGTTTGAGGGCAGTGGTATGTGCCTGAAATACCAAGCCGAGGAACGCCCGGACGCCGCGCGCAAGGCGTGGCAGAATAAGGTACGCAGCCTGCTGGAAAAAGGTATGGAGCCTATGCAGAGAACGGCTCTGCAGCAGGCAGTGGATGCAATTTTTGACAGCGCCGGTGCGGCGGGGCTGGCAGCGTGGGAATACTTTGACACCGCCGAGCAATGTCTGCGGGATTTCTGCGCTTGGAGCTTAGGGCATGGTATGGAAATACGCCGGGACTGGGCGGACAGCAAGCGGGAGGAAGTGCGCAGCGCTGCCTCGGTGCATCAGCTGGCACAATGGCTGGCAGCAACACTTTGCGCCAAACAGGAAGAACTGTACGCCCAGCGCGTCCACGCCGAGGAATACCCCATCCGCCTTGCGATAGAGTATATGAAGAAGCACTACGCGGAAAAAATTACGCTGGAGGATGTCGCCGCGCACAGCGGGTTTAACCCGACCTATTTCTCGGAAAAATTCAAGGAGAAAACCGGCAAGAACTTTACCGATTTCCTGACCGAGGTCCGTATGGAAGCTGCCAAGGAGCTGCTGCGGGACAGCCGCAAGACAATCGGGCAAATCGGCGATGCTGTGGGCTATAAGGATGCTAAGTATTTCAGCCAGCAGTTTACCAAGTGCGTGGGAATGAAACCCACCGAATATCGAAAGCTTTACTATTAAAGGCGGGGATTCGGTTATGAAATACAAGAATGCGGCCATCGTTTGTGCTGCTGCGGGCTGCCTGTTTATTCTGCTTGCCGTGGTGTGCGGCGGGGCTGTCAGGTGGTGCGCCATGGCGGCGGCTTTGGTGTGCCTTGGGTATCTGGCAGTGCAGTACGCACACTGCGCGGCGGATATGGATGCCCTGCGCAGACAAAGCGGCGAAAAAATGCTGCACCCCTTGGGAAGAGAATTGGCAGACGCCTTAGAAAAACGGGAGATTTCCCAGCGGGAAGCATACACGGCAGCGGTATCCAGCAGCCAATCAAAAATCAACGCGCTGCAAAACCAAATCAACCCGCATTTTTTGTACAACACGCTGGAATGTATCCGCAGTGAGGCAATCCTGCAAGACTGCGAGAACATTGCACGGATGTCCCACGCGCTGGCGTCGTTTTTTCGCTACAGCATCAGCCGCAAGGAAAATATTGTCACCCTGCGGGACGAGCTGTCCAACATCAAGAACTACTTTTTTATCCAGCAATTCCGATTCGAGGATCGTTTCTTTTTGGATATTCAGGTCGAGGACGGCGACGACGAGTTGCTGGACTGCCTTTTGCCCAAGATGACGTTGCAGCCCATCGTGGAAAACTGCGTTTTTCACGGGTTGGAACCCAAAGCCGAGCAGGGACACGTCACGATTCGCATCAGCGGCACAAAGGATATGATGAAAATCATTGTCGAGGATGACGGTGTGGGGATGCCCCCCGACGTGCTGGACAAGATGCGCGCCGCCTTAGAGGAGGAACGGCAGCCGACCAACCAGCCGGATACGCACGGCAACGGCATTGCCATGTACAACGTCAACCAGCGCATCAAGCTGGCGTTTGGGCGCGACTACGGGCTGTTTGTGTACAGCACGGAAAACCTTGGCACCGATGTGGAAATCTGGATGCCCAAGGTCTATACAAAGGAAGAGCTGCTGATGCAGTGATACAACGGTATGAAAGAAGAATTGCTGAAATTAAGCCATTGGCATATGAAAAGCGCAGGACACGGCACTCTGACGGACATCAATCTCTTGCTGCGGGCGGGGGAGTGCGTCAGTGTATCGGGCAGTGAAAACAGCGGACGCAAGCTGCTGGCAGAAATGTTTGACGGCAAGGGTGTGTTTGTATCCGGCGAAGCGTGGGTCTGCGGGCAGAAAATCACGGATTTTCATCCGCAAAAACTGGAGCGCAGCGGCGTATTTTATCTGGGAAACGACCCCGCCTTTATGGACTGCATGGATTTAGCAGAAAACTTTTTTCTGATGCGGCGCAGCAGCCACAACAAGATTCTGCTCAACAACCGTGCCGTGCATCTGCGCACCGCGCAGGTGCTGCGGGACTTTGCCATGCGCTACGATGTCACAAGCCCGACAAGCAGGCTGCATCATCTGGACAGGCTGTTGCTGAGTATTGTGCGGGCGGTGGATCAGGGCGCGCAGCTGATCGTGCTGGACGATATGACTAAGGGATTGAACGTGCCGCAAATTCACTGTTTGCTGGCATTGCTGGGTCTGGTAAAGGAGCGCGGTGTCGCGCTTTTGATTGCGGATAACTGGTCCAATTGGTTTGAGCCGCTGTCGGATTGCATCCTTTTGTGCCAAGACGGGCGCATAGAGCGCAAAATCTACGACCAGACCTCGCCGCGCAGCCGGGCGCTTTTGCAGAAATGGACGCAGGACGCAAAACCGGAAGCGAAAACCGACACCGCAAAGCCAAAGGCGGAAACCATCACCCTTACCCTGAAATACGCGGGTGTTACGATGCCGCTGCGTTTTGAGGCAGGTACCGCCGTGCTTTTGAGCAGCTACGATGAGCAGGTGCTGCACGGGTGCTGGCAATCGCTGACACAAGAAAAAAGCCGCTGTGCGCTGCAAATCGGCGAAAAAACGCTGCCGTTTCGCGGGCTGGCGGATCTGCGCAGGCACCGCATCGCCGTTTGGGACGGCACGGCAGAGCCGCCTGCCTTGCAGGAAAACCTCACCCTGCAGGAAAATATCCTGCTGCCGAGTATGCAGCGCATCAGCCGATGCGGCTTTTTTGAGAGGGCTGCCAAAAGGGTTTTTTCGGACAGGGAATTCTGGCGCAGCCGCCTGCCTGGCGAAACGGAGCCGGATTCGGTAAAAACGGCGCGGGTATTGGCGGATCGGTGGCTGTTTTTTCACCCACGTGTGCTTTTTATTTACAATGTGTTTTCCTCATCGGACTATACGGTGCGCCGGATCCTGCAGCAGTTTGTGCAGGACCTGTGCGCCAGAGGTACCACGGTGGTTTTGCTGGAAACCGCCGACCACTCTTGTCGGAGTTTTGTAAATGCAGAAATTTCTTTGTAAAATCGGGTGCGCCCTGCAAAGGGAACTGACCAACATGCTGATCTTGGCGGTATGGGGGTTGTATCTGTTTGCGCTGCTGGGCGGCAAGATGCAGGGCAACGCTGTGTATACCCTACGTCAGTGTGTGACCTTCGGCTTTTTTGTGCTGGGCGCGGGGCTGGAATACTCTTTGGGGGACATTGACCTTTGCTTTATGGCGCAGGCATCGCTGTCCACGGTCTGGCTGGGGCTGTTGTACCAGCGCGGAATGCCGCTGCCGTGGGCGCTGCTATATATGGCGCTTTCGCAAATCGTTATGGGTGTCCTGCGGGGCGCGCTGGCGACGGCGATGCATATCCCTATGACAGTGCTGAGCTTTATCTTGGCAGCAATCCTATCCAACCTGTACCCGGAAAACGACGTGATCCTTATGGATGTCTGGGGCAATCGTCCGCACACCACAGCGGTGTGGGTCGTTATGGCGGGTGTGTTTTTGTTGTGTGCCGTCGGGCTGCAATGCTTTTGGAAACACACCTACTGGGGAAAATACTGCCTTGCCATAGGGGAGGATCGCGGGTACAACCGCAATGATGTAGAAAAGACCGGCATCAACGTAGTGCTTGTGACGGCTGTCACCTACGGGCTGGCGGCAGTATTTTTTGCTGTGGGCACCTATACGCTTTTGCTCAGCGCCGGATACGGCAGCAGCAGCCGCAATGCGGAATATCTTTATCAGGGCATAGCCGCTGCCGGACTTGCCGGGAGTATGTACCGGCAGCATAAAAACGGCGCGTCCGGCTTGGTGATTGCCACTGCCACCATGGTGGTGCTGCGTCAGGCGTTTATGGCGCTGAAAATTGACAAGTGTCTGATTATTGTAGAGGGATTGGTGATTCTGCTTACAATTTTGAACAAAGATAAGAAAAACTGACGCAAAAGTAGAAATACCCGAAAACCCTCCCCCTGAATCCGAAGATTTCTCCCTTGTTGGCAGGGCTGATTTCGGCTATTATAATGACACCGAAAGGCGATACAGCCTGAAAAAACAAGAAGGAGAAATAACTATGAAAAAGGCACTTGCACTTATGACCGCATCCGCTATGGCGCTTTCTTTGGCAGCTTGCGGCGGCTCTGCATCCACGGCATCCTCCACGGCAAGCTCCGCATCCTCTGCAGCGGAATCCGTGGTAGAATCTGCTGCTGCGGCAGCGGGTACTTCGGTAACCAAGGACAACATCAAGTTCGGCTTCCTTGCGCCCACGCTGCAGACCGAGTTTTTTATCGGCATTGATGACGGCTTGAAGCAGGTCGCCGCCGAGGACGGCTGGGATTACACCTCCGTCAGCTTTGAAAACGACTCCGGCACCGCCGTCACCGACATTGAGAATATGGTGACCTCCGGCTGCAATGTCATTCTGGCCATGGTTTCTGACAGCTCCTGCGATGACGCCCTGCGTGCCGCACAGGAAGCCGGCACCATCGTTATCGAGTGTGGCGTCGTTACTGATGTCTATGACGTCAGCGTCAACTCCAGCCAGTACGATATCGGTACCATGATTTCCGATATGGCGGGCGAATGGATCAACACCCAACTGGACGGCAAGGCAAACATCGTGGTTTACACCACCTACCAAAACCAGGATATGCAGAACCGTGGTCAGGGCATTCAGGACCGCATCAAGGAGCTTTGCCCCGATTCCAACATTCTTGAGGTCGTGGATATCGGCAAGGACGTTGTGGGCGCCGGTACCACCTACACCGAAACGATGATCCAGAAATACCCTGAACTGAACTGCATCCTCGCCTACGGCGATGCTGCTGCCACCGAAGCTGTGGAAGCCGTCAAGGCTGCCGGTATGAACAGCGATGATTTCGGCATCTTTGCCTGCGACGGCACCGAGAGCGCCATCAAGTACATTGCCGACAACGACGTGATGCGCGGCACCCTGATGTTCAACTCGATGGCAGAGATGGTCCGCACGGCGCTGTACCAGTATCTGGACGGCGAACTGGAAAAGGGCGCTGTGGTTGACTACTCTATCACTCCTATCACGGTAGCCAATGTTGCTGACTACGTCAAGTAAGCAAACGAAACAGCAAACAGTAATCAACGGCATCGCTTTTTGGAGCGATGCCGTTCTTAGAAAGGAAAGATTTCCATGTCTGAAAAAACAATCCTCAGCGTCAAGGACATTGTGAAAACCTATCCCGGTGTGGTTGCCATTGACCATGTTTCGTTTGATGTGCGCGAGGGGGAAGTCCATGCGCTGATTGGGGAAAACGGTGCGGGAAAATCCACGTTGATAAAAACCCTATCTGGTGCCATTACACCGGACAGCGGCACCATCACGATTGACGGTAAGAGCTTTTCGTCCCTGACACCTGCCACCGCCAAGGAACAGGGCATCAGCGTTATTTATCAGGAATTTACCTTGATTCCCGGCATCAGTGCCGCCGAGAACGTCTTTCTCGGCGAAAAGACCACCCCCGGCATCTTTGTGGATATCAAGGATCGCGAGCGCCGCACCAAGGAGCTGTTTGACCAGATGGGCGTTTCGCTGGATCCGTCGCAGAAGGTGCGCAGCCTGTCCCCGGCTATGCAGCAGATCGTTGAGATTGCCAAGGCCATCAGTAAGAACGTCAAGATCCTTATTATGGATGAGCCGACCGCACCCCTGACCACCAACGAGGTCACAACACTGTTCCGCATTATTCGGGATTTGAAAGCCCGCGGCGTTACCATCATCTTTATCTCCCATCGTCTGGAGGAACTGTTTGCCGTCGCTGACCGCGTGACCGTTATGCGTGACGGACAGTATGTGGCGACCAAGAACATAGCCGAAATTGACCGCCCGCAGCTGATCGCCATGATGGCGGGGCGCGAAATGAAGGAAAGCTACCCCACCCGCAAATCGCAGATCGGCGAGGAAATGCTGCGCGTGGAGCATCTGACAGGCAACGGCGATACCGACATTTCCTTTACGCTGCACCGCGGGGAGATTCTGGGCTTTGCCGGTCTGGTCGGCGCCGGGCGTACCGAGCTGATGCGCGTCATCTACGGCGCAGACCCCATGGAAAGCGGCAAAATTTTTGTAGAGGGCAAGCAGGTTCGTATTCGTTCCTGCTCCGATGCCATCAAAAACGGTATCGGCTACATCCCCGAGGATCGCAAGAATCAGGGTGTGTTCCTGCGCAATACCATTAAATGGAACACCGTTATCAACAATATCCAAGGCTACAGCAAGGGCATTTTTGTGGACGAAAAGCAGGAAGATGCCGTTGCGCAGGACTACAAGGAGCGCTTTTCCATCCGCACACCCTCTCTGGAACAAAAGGTCGGCAATCTTTCCGGCGGCAACCAGCAGAAGGTGGTCATTGCCAAGACCTTGGCGGCAAATTCAAACATTATTATTTTTGACGAACCCACACGCGGTATCGACGTCAGCGCCAAACAGGAAATTTACAAGCTGATGAACGAGCTGGTAGAAGCCGGCAAGGCCATTATTATGGTATCCTCGGATATGCCGGAGCTGCTGGGTATGTCGGACCGTATCGTCGTGATTGCGGAAGGACATAAAAACGGCGAGGTAGAAAAAGCAGATTTCGACCAAAACTATATTCTGGATCTTGCATCCGGCGGCAAAGTGAAAGGGGCTGTCTGATATGAAAAAGAACTGGGTGGAACTTTATAAAAAATACGGTATTTACATTCTGCTGGTGGTTGTCTTTGCCTTCTTTGCGGTAGCAGCCCCCAACTTCTTGGCGGCTAAAAATGTTATCAACATTCTGCGTCAGGTTTCCATGTTCGGCATTGTGGTTGTCGGCGTTTGCATGGTGATGATCGGCGGCGGCATGGACTTGTCCGTCGGTATGCAGATGGCTGTGGACGGTATGCTGATTGGCTATATGATGGTCAACCTGAACGTACCCATTCCCTTGGCGATTGTTATCACCATTGTTGTGGGTTGCCTGCTGGGTGCGGCAAACGGTATCATTGCCGTTAAAATGCACATTGCACCGATTATTGTCACCTTGGGTACTATGCTGGTGCTGCAGGGCGTTGCGTACCTGATTACCGGCGGTTATCCCATCACCGGTATGCCGGAGGCTTTCAAGGTTATCGGTCAGGGCTATGTGGGCATCATTCCTGTACCCGTCATCATCTTTGTTCTGTTTATCATCTTCGGCGCCATCCTGATGAACAAGACCTATCTGGGACGCTACATCTACGCCCTTGGCGGCAACAAAGAGGCCGCCCGTCTGGCAGGCATCAACGTTGACAAGCTGACGGTGGCAGTCTACACCTTCTGCGGCTTCTGCGCTTCCATCGCTGCCCTGATTATGGTGGGTCGTACCAATGCCGCACAGCCCGGCGCGGGCAGCAGTTACTCCTTCGACTGCATGACTGCCGCATGCCTTGGCGGTGTTTCCATCGCCGGCGGCGAAGGCAAGATCAGCGGTACGGTCATCGGCGTTATCATCCTTGGCATTCTGGACAATGGTCTGGTTCTGATGAGCGTCAACACCAACTGGCAGAGCGTTATCAAGGGTCTGATCCTGCTGGCTGCCGTTGCTATTGACTGCTATCAGGTTGTCAACAAAAACAGGAAAAAGGCTGCTGCCTAAGCGGTAGGGGAGGGTATCAAAATGATTTGTAGAAATCTGCCTTTTTACGAATTTCGTCCCGGCATCTTTGAGGTGGACGAGTTTGACTGCGTCAGCTGCTTTGTGGTCGTGGGCGAAAAAAGCGCCCTGCTGCTGGATGTAGGCACCGGCATAGGGGATTTGCGCTGGGTCGTGGAAAACCGCATCACAGACAAGCCTTATCAGGTGGTCGCCTCGCACAACCACGGGGACCATGTCGGCGGCGCGGGATTCTTTGACGAGATATGGATTCACCCGGCTGACCAAAATCTGGATTCGCCGCCCTTTGCCCCCACTGTGGAGTTCCGCAAAAATTATGCCGAGATCATCCGCAAGCGGGAGGGCAAATACTACGCCTACGACCCCGAAACCGATATCCGCCCTTGGCCGAAAGAGCCGGTCTGGAAACCCTTGGCGGACGGTCAGGTGTTCGATTTGGGCGGGCGCAAGGTGACCGCGCTGCACTGCCCCGGACACACGGCAGGGGAAATGGTTTTTTTGGATGACAAGACCCACACCCTTTTGTGCGGTGACGCCTGCAACTGCAATTGGCTGCTCAACACGACCCTGGCGCCGACGGTGCGGGAGTGTGCCGCGATATCGCTGAAGGCGCTGCAAAGGATTTGGGATATGCACAGCGAGTACGACGCAGTGTATAACTTCCACCACGACTTCCGCGGGTTCGGCTCCCCCTTGAACCCGGATGTAATGCCGAACCTCATCCACTGTCTGGAAATGATTCTGGACGGTACGGCAGAGTACCGACAGATTCCGGATGCACTTTCCGACTGCGGCGCTACCAAGACGGTGGCAATGTATAAGGACGTGTTTGTCTCCTGCATGGGACAGGACATTGAAAAAGTGATTTAAGGTAATACCGCATAATTCTAAGTGCCGATACGGCGAGCGAGGTGCGGCAGATGCTAAG
>OHYP01001063.1_pt1 | contig 10766 bp, 7 predicted proteins | sample 1580341 | NCBI WGS metagenome assembly OHYP01 (sample SAMEA3882509, study PRJEB24775) | human gut metagenome | biome: human-associated habitat; feature: intestine environment; material: feces | place: Netherlands | collected 2009/2010 | reverse complement strand
TTCCGAAGATGCATTCCTCTCAGGAGCCGTTGCCTCCAGAGAAGTTTACGGAGCTGCTTCCAAAGGTATGTATACTTACATCAAGCATTTTGCATTCAACGATCAGGAAAACCATCGTGGTGACCGTGACGGACAATTCAGTGTTGCCACCTGGTTTAATGAGCAGTCTGCAAGAGAGATTTATCTTGTACCATTTGAGATGTGCATGAAAGTCGGCGACGTTACCTTAAATTATGTCGAGAAACAAGAAGATGGAAGCTATGCGAACGCATCAAAATCAATCCGTGCTTCACAGGGTGTTATGACTTCCTTCAACAGAGCCGGTGCAACCTGGGCAGGCGGTGACTATGGACTGATCACAGGAATCCTTCGTAACGAGTGGGCATTTGATGGAATCGTTATGACAGACAATGCCAATACCGGTGTATTTATGGATGGCTACCAGATGACGGAGGCGGGGGCAGATGTGAAACTGACAAGCCTTCCGGCATCTGCAAGATACAATTTTGACAAGAGTGATCCTGCAACTTACTACTATGCAAGACAGGCAATGCACCGTGTACTTTACACGATCGCAAACAGCAAGAGCATGAATGGCGCAATGCCGGGTTCCCAGATCAAAGACGGAATGAGAATTTCAGACAAAATCAAACTGGCAATTGATATTATCTTTGGTCTGCTGATCGTTCTGGAAGTTTACAGGATTTTCCGGTTGTTCAGACCGACAAAGAAAAAACTTGCAAAGCTTCAGGCAAAAGCTGAGAAAAAAGCACAGAAAAAACAGATGTAAAAGTGACACGACTTCTTTACATCAATGTAAAATTTATGTAAAATAGTAAATACAAAAAGAGCAGAACTGCGATTATATTTGAAGTAGTTTTGCTCTTTATTTTTACTGGAAAATATGAGGCGATGGGAGACAGTGTATTTTTCGGGGAATAGCAAAGGAGAGAAAAATATGAGAAAAAACTGGGCAGCATTGGCACTCACAGGCATGTTATGCCTGACAACTTTTGCAGGAACACAGACTGTTTCCGCTGAGACAGCAGATTCCGCAAAACAGGTGGATATTGTATTCACACATGATACACATTCCCACCTCAACACATTTACGACCATTGTAGACGAAGCGGAAAAAGAAGTGGGAGGATTTGCGAGAATCAACACCTTGATTCAGGAGCAGAAAGCGAAAAATCCTGACACGATGGTGATTGATGGCGGTGATTTTTCCATGGGAACCCTGATCCAGACTGTTTTTGAGACGCAGGCGGCAGAAATCCGCATGTTAGGCTATATGGGATGCGATGTGACCACACTCGGAAACCACGAATTTGATTACCGCTCCAAAGGACTTGCAAATATGTTGAACAGTGCGGCGGAGTCCGGGGATGATCTTCCGGCAATGGTTGTCTGCAATGTGGATTGGGAATCCATGGAGGCAGCAGGCTTAAGTGAGGGACAACAGCTGATCAGAGACGCATTTGATGAGTACGGGGTCAGTGACTATGTTGTATTGGAAAAAGGGGATACAGACATAGCTGTCGTAGGCGTTTTTGGTAAAGATGCACTTGCCTGTGCGCCGACCTGTGAACTTTTATTCAAAGATCCAATCAAGGCGGTAAAAGAAACGGTCGAAGAGATTAGGGAGAACGAGGATGTTGATATGATCGTCTGCGTTTCCCACAGCGGAACTTGGGAGGACGAGAGTAAATCAGAGGATGAAAATCTGGCAAAGGCAGTGCCGGATCTCGATCTGATCTTAAGCGGTCACACACATACAACACTGGAAGAGCCAATTGTCCATGGAGATACCTATGTGGTATCCTGCGGTGAATATGGTAAGAATCTCGGCGAACTTTCCATGACACAGAAAGCAGATGGACGCTGGGAGATGACTTCTTACGAAATTGTGCCGGTCACAACAGACATTGATCAGGATGCAGAGACACAGAACGCCATTGATCAGTTTATGGATACTGTGGACACCGACTATCTGGCACAGTTTGGCTATACCAAAGATCAGGTGTTAGCGGAAAATGACGTGGATTTCTCCACACAGAAGGATCTGGAAAATATCCATGAAGAACACAATCTTGGTGATATCATGTCAGATGCCTATGTGTATGCGGTGGAAAATGCAGCAGATTTTGACGGTGTCCCGGTGGATGTGGCAGTTGTTCCAAGTGGCACTGTCCGTGACACCTATGCAAAAGGCGATATTACCGTGGAGCAGGTATTTAATTCGTTTTCCCTCGGAATCGGGGCAGACGGAGTGCCTGGATATCCGCTCATCAGTGTGTATCTGACGGGAAAAGAGTTAAAGACAGCAGCAGAGATCGATGCATCCGTTTCTGATTTTATGACAACAGCAAGACTTTATAGCAGCGGACTTCATTTTACATACAATCCGAACCGCATGATTTTAAATAAGGTGACGGATGTTTATCTGACCGATGAGAACGGAAGCCGCGTGGAGCTTGAGGACGATAAGCTGTACCGCGTTGTGGCAGATCTCTACAGCGGACAGATGTTAAGTGCGGTTACAGATATGTCCTACGGTCTGTTGTCACTGGTTCCAAAATATGCAGATGGAACCCCGATCGAAGACTTTGAGGATGTCATCATCACAGAGAACGGAAAAGAGTTAAAAGCGTGGGATGCGATCGCAAGATACATGGAGTCATTCGAGGATACAGACGGCGATGGGATCGCCAATGTGCCAGAATATTACAGCACAGATCATGACAGAAAAGTGGTGGACGACAGCCGGAATATCGTTGACCTTGTAAAAAATCCAAATAAATTTACCGGAATCATTGTTGGTGTGATTGCAGTGTTGATTTTACTTGTCATTTTCATTATATTATTAATTAAGAAAATTGTGAAAAAAGTAAAATCCCGCAAGATGAAAAAGTAAAAAATTTTTCCGGTATCAGTGGATCATTCGGACATACGTTGAAAAAGAAGTTTACATAAGTCGGGATTGGCAGGGAGATTCAAAATGAGCGCACAGGACAACATGGAAAAGGTTCTCAGGGAATTACATGTCCTTTTATCAAAAAGCAATCCATATGAGAGAGATTCTAACTATCTGGTCGTAAATAAGAAAGAGATGCTGGATATTTTAAAACAGCTTGCAGTCTGCATGTCAGAAGTTATGGATGAGTATGAACTGACGCAGCAGGGCAGGGAGCAGGCGCAGCGGGAAAACCGGAAGATCGGGGAAGAAATCATCAATGACGCCAGAGCAAAAGCAGAGGACGTTTATGCCGCGTCGGTTATGTATACGGATGAAGCGCTCCGGCGGATACTTGATATTATGGATGAGGCGAATGAGTCTGTGAAAGCGGTCTATGACAGCATGGGAGAAAAGCTTGCAAATGAAAGAAAACTGGTTTCCGGTGACAAGCTGGAATTAAAGAGTCTGCTGCAGGATCTTAAGGATACGGACAAATACATGGGTATTATTGAGGAGCGGAATAAGAAGATCGCGAAGGATAAGAAATGGAAAGAAGAGGATACGGAATCTTCTCCTTATGCAGCAGTGAAGCCAGAGATCAAGATCAACCGCGATTATTTTGAACAGCAGGGAATCTCGTTTGAAGAACCGGAGGAAGAACAGCCGGAAGAAAAAACAGAGAAAGCTGCCCCTGAGATCAGCGTGAATCTGGATTCTGAGTACTTTAAGTGGAAAGAGCAGGAAGGAAAAGAAGAGGATTCAGAGGATGAGAAACAGCCAGAGAAAAAAGGATTCTTTGGAAAATTTATGAAATAAAATTAATTGTGTACAACCTATTGACAAAGATGCCAATAGGTTGTATTTTATTACACATAAAGATTGAACACAATTAAATTGTAAGAAATATAAAAGGAGAGAAAAACAATGAGTAAATTTTATGATTTTGAAGCGGAAGATGTAATCTGACACCAATGCTTGAAAGTATGCTGACAAGAACACGGCCGGACTATATGGAGAGCGCAGATATCAAATGGAACTTCACCAAATTTTTAATTGACCGGAACGGCAATGTGGTAGAACGGTTTGAGCCGACAACAGACATGGATGTGGTAGAGGAAAAAATCAGAGAAATTCTATAATGTTGTAAAAACAACGGAAATTCTGCTCCCAATTGCGTATAGTAAAGATACAAAAAAAGGAAACTATATATGAAAATAAATCGCACAGTATCATTGCCAAAAGGAGCGTAGGAAGTATGAATAGAGAAGAGCAGAAGCAAACCATTAAAGATTACCTGAAACGCCTCGGAGCAGGCGAGGAATTGGAGAGTGTCCGCGTTGATTTTGTGAAAAAATTTCAGTCGGTAGACGCGGCAGAGATCATGAATGCAGAGCAGGAACTTATCAAAGAGGGAACACCGATCAGTGAAGTGCAGAGATTGTGTGATGTTCATTCTGCGTTGTTTCATGGAAAAACAAGAGAAGAGCAGATCGCAAATGCTGAAAAAGCAACGGTGGATTCGATCCGGGAACAGAGATTTGCAAAGACGGTGGAGCTTGTGAAGATTCCGGGGCATCCACTTCACACATTTACGTTGGAGAACGAAGCACTTGCCAAAACGATTAAAAAATGCAGGGAAGCATTAAAGAGCGGGCATGTAGAGTACAAGCTTATAGAAGAAGTCCGGCAGCTTGCAATCCATTATGCCAAAAAGGGAGATCTTCTTTATCCGCATTTAAAGGTAAAGTATGAGATCAGCGGTCCGTCGGATGTTATGTGGACGGTGGATGATGAGATACGGGATGAATTTGCTGCGCTGGCGAAAAAAGCGGATTCACAGGATGATGAGTGGAAAAAACGTTTCGAGGCGGCACTCACAAGAGCAGACGAGATGATCTATAAGGAAGCCAATATTCTTTTTCCAAATTGTGCATTTAACTTTACGGATGAGGAATGGTTTGGAATCTATCGGGACTCAAAAGACTATGCAGAGTGTCTTGGTGTAGAAAACGGAGTCTGGGAGGACGCAGAGAAGGCACAGGACGTAAAGACGCCGTCCATCAGTCAGGATGAGATTGTCATGGCAGGCGGTCACATGACCGTGGAGCAGTTGACAGCAATGCTGAATACCATCCCACTGGAGATTTCGTTTGTGGACACAGACAATATCAACCGCTTTTTTAACGAAGGTCCAAAAGTGTTCAAAAGACCGGGAATGGCGATCGACAGAGAGGTGTTCTCCTGCCACCCGCCGAAGATTGAACAGCAGGTACGCCGTATTATTGAAGAGTTCAGAGCGGGAACGCTTGATAAAGTACCTGTCTGGATGGATAAAAACGGTAGAACCATGTTAGTCACTTATATGGCAGTCCGTGATAAAAGCGGAAAATATCTTGGAACCATGGAACTGGTACAGGATATGGAATTTGCAAAAGAATATTTTCAGAAATAATTAATAAGTAGAAATCTCCTTATGGGAGGCAGCACGATACTCGCGTGGTCTGCTTCCCATAATTGTTTTAAATTGTTTTGAAAAATAACTTGGGTTGGAAAAACCAAAATGGGAATCATTGTTTTGATGCCTCCGGCTATGGTACAATATTGGAATCATAGTCGGAGGCATTTTATATGAAAGTGGTAGTGGCAATTGATTCTTTTAAAGGGAGTATGACAAGTATGCAGGCGGGAAATGCCTGCAAAGAGGGGATTCTTGCGGCGGCGCATGCGCACTGTGGCAGTGGGGCGGCAGCTGCGAAGGACAGGAAGCCTGCAGCAGATAATATGAAAGTTGTCGTAAAACCGCTCGCGGACGGAGGCGAGGGTACAGTGGAAGCGTTGGTAGAGGGGATGAGCGGAACGTATGAGTATGTGCCCGTGACAGGTCCGATGGGAAACCCGGTAAAAGCAAGATATGGCATTCTGCCGGATCAAACGGTTGTGATGGAGATGGCGGAGGCATCCGGCATTACACTTGTAAAAGAACCGTTAAATCCATGGAAAGCAGCATCCACAGGAGTCGGAGAAATGATTTTGGATGCAGTTCAAAAAGGATGCCGCAAATTTATCATTGGAATTGGCGGCAGTGCGACGACAGAGGGCGGCATCGGAATGTTATCGGCACTGGGCTATGATTTCATGGATGAAAACGGAGACATATTGCCACCGGTTTTTGCCTCGCTGGAAAAAGTGGTGCAGATAGAAAATAATCGTGTGCCGGAAATGTTAAAAGACTGTCATTTTCAGATCGCATGTGATGTGACAAATCCGCTTTGCGGAGTGGAGGGGTGTGTTTACGTTTTCGGAGCGCAAAAAGGTGTGAAGGAAGAAGAAAAAGAGAGCATGGACAGGGCGATGCAGTCCTATGCGGCATGTATGGAAAAATTTACCGGCAAAAAGTTCAGTGAAATTCCGGGCACAGGCGCAGCCGGAGGGCTTGGGTTTGCGTTTCTGTGGGGACTTCCAAACGTGGAACTGAAACCGGGAATCGACATTGTTCTTGAGGCAGTCGGGCTGGCAAGTGAATTGCAGGATGCAGATATCGTGGTGACAGGGGAAGGCTGTCTTGATTTTCAGACGGCAATGGGAAAAGTTCCGGTCGGTGTGGCAAAGGCAGCAAAGCAATACGGCTGTGAAGTGATCGCTTTTGCCGGAAGTGTGACAGAAGAAGCCATAAAGTGTAACGAAAAGGGAATCGATGCATTTTTCTCCATCCTGCCGGGTGTGTGTTCACTGGATGAAGCCATGAACACGGAAACTGCGCAGAAAAATATGCGGAATGCGGCGGAGCAGGTGTTCCGGTTGATTTTGGATTTATATGAACATAAGACCTGAATAAGATTGCGTTAAAAAGGAAAATGATATTAAACTGCGTGACAATCTGATATAGAAAAAAGTTATGAATAATGTTACAAAAATACATATAAAATTATGAAAAAATGTTACGAATATGCAGCAAAAACGAAAGAAAAATGTTACAGGAAGTCTTGAAATACTTTGGAAAAATGTTAATATGAATGTAAGAAAAGGGAATCCTAACATTCGGAGGGCATGACATGCTAAAAAGAAAAGTATATCAGGAACTTTTAAAATGGAAAGAAAATACAGAAGGGAAAGCACTGTGCATTATAGGCGCAAGACAGATTGGCAAGACAACATTAATCCGGGAATTTGGAAAAAATGAGTATGAACATTTTGCAGAAATAAATTTTGTGACAGATGAAAAAGCAGCAGATATTTTCAACGATAGACTGACGGCAGAGGTAATTATTACGAATCTGACCGCATATCTTCAGACACCACTGGAACCGGGAAAGACACTGATTCTGTTTGATGAGGTGCAGGAGTGTCCGGCGGTACGTTCAGCAATCAAATTTCTTGTGGAGGATGGCAGGTTTGACTATATAGAATCGGGTTCTCTGCTTGGAGTGAGGTATAAAGAAGTGAGATCGTATCCGGTTGGATTTGAGCAGATTGTACCAATGTATCCGCTTGATTTTGAGGAATATCTGTGGGCAAATGGGGTGCAGGATAAGACGCTGCAGTATTTGAAAAACTGTTATGACAGAAGAGAAAGGGTTTCTGACTCCGTGCATGAAACGCTTTGCAAATTATTTTACAGTTATCTTGTGGTCGGAGGCATGCCGGAAACGGTTCAGATTTATATTGACACACACGATATTGCAAAAGTTGTGCAAAATCAGAGAAGCATTCTGGAGTTATACCGGTTAGATATTGCAAAATATGCTGAAGGCAGCGACAAAGCGAAAATCAAAGCAATCTTTGACAGTATTCCGGCACAGCTCAATGAGAAAAACCGCAGATTTAAGTTAAACAGTATCAATGCATCCGCCAGACATATCCGGTACGAGGACAGTTTTAATTGGCTTGCGGATGCAGGAGTGGCATTGCCTTGCTATAACGTGACGGAACCACAGGCTCCATTGCAGCTAAGCAGCTAAATGAGAAACGAAATCTGTTCAAACTATATATGAATGATGTGGGACTGCTTTGTGCTTCCTGCATGGAAAATATTCAGTTTGATCTTTTGATGGGAAATGTCGAAATCAATATGGGAAGTATTCTGGAAAATGCTTTTGCACAAAACCTGAAGTCAAATGGATTTGAGCTTCATTATTATGATTCCAAGAAAATTGGAGAACTGGATTTTGTTTTACAGAAAGGGCTGCATACGGAGCTTGTGGAGATAAAATCTGGAAATGATTTCAAAAAACATCTGGCAATGGATCATGCAATGAAGGTGGAGCAGTGGGAGTTCGAGCAAAGTATTGTTTTCTCAAAATCAAATATTGAAAAAGAGGCAGATGTTTTGTATCTGCCGTGGTATATGATCCTTTTCTTCATGCAGGAAAAAGAGCCGGAAAAACTGATTTATGAGATTGATCTGAGCGGACTGTAAGAGCCGGAACCTATGCGCCAACCGGAATGGGAAAACAGTCCCCGATCATCCTTGCAGTGACGAATAAGGAATTGCGTGACCAGCTTTCGGAAGAAAACCGTAAAATCATGGGAGCACCGGAAAGAATGGATTCGTTCTATGGAGCACCGGTCATTCTTGTGGTACTTGCCAATAAGGCAGTTCCAACACATGTGTACGATGGTTCTCTTGTGATGGGCAATCTGATGAATGCCGCAGAAAGCCTCGGCGTGGCAAGCATCTGGATCCACAGGGCGAAAGAGGAGTTCGAATCTGATTTCGGCAAAAAATTCTTGCTGATCTTGGTATTCAGGGCGAATACGAAGGGATCGGTCACTGCGCACTCGGATATGCAGCAGAGCCGGCAAAAGAGGCGGATGCAAGAAAAGAGAATTATGTGTATTATATGAGATAATATACAAAAAATCCGAACCTGACGGATAGGCTATATGAATGCGGAGCAGTATTCGCAAAAGATATCGATAAGCAGATGTCACCGATCATCAGCTTCCTGCTGACCGGGGTTTTGCCATTGATCCTTTTTATCGCACTGGGAAATTATATGGCGAAGAAACTGATGGAGCATGCCGGAGGAAAAAATTCGATGGCTTTTGGAATGGGAAAAAGCAATGCGAAGATTTATGTGCAATCCAGTGAGGGAATCCGTTTTTCAGACGTTGCAGGAGAAGATGAGGCGAAAGAAAACCTTTCAGAGATCGTTGATTATCTTCACAATCCGAAGAAGTATACCGATGTAGGTGCGTCTATGCCAAAAGGTGTCCTTCTTGTAGGACCTCCGGGAACTGGTAAAACAATGCTTGCAAAAGCAGTTGCGGGTGAATCAAATGTACCATTTTTCTCAATGTCCGGATCAGAATTCGTTGAGATGTTTGTCGGTATGGGAGCTTCCAAAGTTCGAGATCTTTTCAGACAGGCAAAGGAAAAGGCACCATGTATCGTGTTTATTGATGAAATTGATGCCATTGGTAAAAAGCGTGACGGACAAATGGGCGGAAATGATGAGAGGGAGCAGACCTTAAACCAGCTTCTTACAGAGATGGACGGATTTGAAGGAAATAATGGTGTCATCATTCTTGCTGCAACGAACCGTCCGGAGTCGTTAGATCCGGCACTTACACGTCCGGGACGTTTTGACAGGCGTGTGCCGGTTGAACTGCCGGATCTTGCAGGCCGTGAAGCAATTTTAAAGGTTCATGCAAAGAAGATAAAAGCATCTGATGATGTTGACCTGCATACGATTGCACGTATGGCATCCGGTGCATCCGGTGCGGAGCTTGCCAATATTATAAATGAAGCAGCATTACGTGCTGTCCGTAGTGGAAGGACCGTTGTAAATGAATCTGATCTCGAAGAAAGTATAGAAGTGGTTATTGCAGGATATCAGAAGAAGAATGCGGTTCTTTCAGATCAGGAGAAGAAGGTTGTTGCATATCATGAGATAGGACACGCTCTGGTAGCTGCATTACAGAGTCATTCAGCTCCGGTCCAGAAGATTACGATCATCCCGCGTACCTCAGGTGCACTCGGCTACACTATGCAGGTTGAGCAGGGTGATAAATATCTGATGACGAAAAAAGAACTTGAGAATAAGATTGCTACATTTACAGGCGGACGTGCGGCAGAGGAGATCGTATTTGGTGAGATCACGACCGGAGCCTCCAATGATATCGAACAGGCAACAAAAATTGCAAGAGCGATGATCACCCGCTACGGCATGACAGATGAATTCGACATGGTGGCAATGGAAACCGTGACCAACCAGTATCTTGGCGGCGATACGTCTCTTTCCTGTTCCGCAGATACCCAGAAGGAAATTGATGAAAAAGTCGTGCAGCTCGTAAAAGCAGAGCATGAAAAAGCAAGAAAAATCCTTTCCGAAAACAGGGAAAAACTGGACGAACTGGCTATGTACCTGTATGAGAAGGAAACAATTACAGGTGACGAATTTATGGATATTTTGGATATAAAATAATGTAGTTAATTAGATAATATGCTGAAAATTTATTTTGTTTTTATTTATAGTTTACAAAAAATTTACAATGTGATATTATTCTCTTAAATTAATAACGATGTAGAGAGTAAGAGAGCAAACATTATGATTCAGACAGGTCTGACTTATTTTGTTTGCTTTTTTTGCTTCATCGAGGTGACTATGATAGGAACGGAATTATTAAACATTTTTGAAAAATACCATATTGATGCGGGGCAGTCGAAACAGGTTGAACAGATCTTGAAAGAGCAGAATTTATTGGAGACTTTACGAACAGTAACGCCAATGGAAAAAGGGATGACAAACCGTTCATTCCTGGCAACAGGAGATCAAAAATATTTAATACGATTTTCCGGAGAGGG
>OHYP01001058.1_pt1 | contig 10811 bp, 9 predicted proteins | sample 1580341 | NCBI WGS metagenome assembly OHYP01 (sample SAMEA3882509, study PRJEB24775) | human gut metagenome | biome: human-associated habitat; feature: intestine environment; material: feces | place: Netherlands | collected 2009/2010 | reverse complement strand
CTCCGTTATTTTGCTCCTATGGGCAAATCGGGTACAGCATCTATTTCCCATATTCCAATTTGCCAAACATCGACTACGATTGGGAGACCAAAGAATTAACTGTTGATGACATAGATTGGAAAGAGTGGATAAGAGACTGTCAAAAGTAACTCCAGGACTAAATCAGCCGCAGGGACATTACTCCTTGCGGCTGACTATTGTTAGTACCTACTATGAGTAGTAAAGCCTACGATTAGTATATACTACGATACTACTCTCATCTGCGAAAAGCGGACTTGGCAACTTGCTCCTCCTGTACCTCTTCCTTCTGGTACTCCTCCATGTCAAGCAGTTGCTCATACGAAGAGCTGATGTTTGCGTCCATAGAATGGTTGTGGCTGAAAGGGAAGGTATGCTTCACAGAGAGTCCTGCATTGGTCACAGTCCCCACATCCAGACTATCCATATCCTTGTTATATTGCAGGTTCAGCAGACCACCATTTGGCATCTGGAATATCGGCATTTTTCTCTGCGCCAATTCCGAAAACTCTTCGGCGGTCATATCCCTCGCCACTGCCTTCACGTCCTCACTGGCACGTCCTATGCCATAGCGAGTGATATGGTCACGCACCTCCTGTTCCGTATGCTTTAGGAACACCTCATACGTACCACCGACACTGCCATTATATACCACTGCAAAGTCCTTGTCCTCTATCAGCAGGTCATCGCCTCTGTTCTGGCATGGCTTCCTGTAAGTATGCTCCTCGTCCATGCCGTTACCGTCATAGTAATCCTTGGCAAGTTTCAGTAGTCCATCATAGTCTCCTCGATCTTTCAGCTTATCCAGTTCCGATGTGTCATCCGTTGATTGGAGATAGGCGACGGAGGCGTAATATACCTGCCCGGCATCCTTACTTCCCTCCATTTTCTCCTCATTGCCGACATTTTCCTTCTGCTCAGCCTTTTTCTCCAGGTCTATCTCCATAGCAATCTTGTCGATATGCTGCGTGAGCATCGAGGTGGCTTTCTTCACATCGAGCAGTGTGGTCTTGATGAACTGTGGCGACTCTTTCAGCGAATCCAGCCAAGACTTCAAATAGGCAGCCGAATCTCCTTTCAGATGCTTTGTCATGCCATACCGCTGAGCGGTCAGCGCAGCCGTCAGTTCTGCCACCAGTTCCTCGCGTGCATACTCTGCCGAGCCGAAGGTAGCGGGCTTGATGCGGTCTAACTATCCCTCCGCACCAGTGGAGTGTCCCATCTCGTGGAAAAGGTTCGAGTAGAAAGACTCCCCATCCTTGAACTGCCTTTTCTCAGGCATCACAATCTCATTCTTGCTGATGGAGAAATAGGCGGAATCACCGAACATCGGTTTGATGGGACATATCCAACGGTTGTCCGCTATCATCCTATCCACGGGTTCAAAGGCAAACTGCTCGTCCTTCTCTACCTTGGGCATCGAGTATTCCTGTTCCAGTTTCTCCCAAAACTCTGGTCTGACCTCCTTCAGGTTGGTCTGCGCCACATTGAAGACATGGTAAGTCTGAAGCTTTGGATATACATTGTACTTTTCGCGCTCTTCCTGAGAGAGCAGTTTGTAGTCCTCCCACTTGATGTGTTCCTTTGTTTCCTTATTGACCACCGTAAACGTGGTGAGCATCACGGGGAAAGAATGCTCACCTTTCAGTACTGACACACGGGGCTTCTGTTGCCTATCGGCTTCCTCCTTCTTGCAAGGCATAGTGCAAACGCGTTTGCCCTCTGCTCTTGCTTCGTTCGTCGGTTCCTCGTCTTTCTTGCCAGTTTTGTTAAACTGCTGTATGCGGTCGAAGGTACAGAAGCGAGGAATCTTGTAGCCCTCCTTCTCGCAATGCAGGAGCAACATAAACGCATTCATGCCGTTGTACTCCCTTCCATTCAGGTTTTTCGGCCATTGCAGCGTGCCCTCGGTAAACCATGGCTTTTTCCATCCGTCTTTGCCCGACAGCGACTGAATACGCTCAATCATCATATCGGCAAACAGGTCGAGTGCCTTGTCTTCGGCACTCGGACCTTCTTTAGTATAAGGCTTTCCCATAGTCATTAACCGTTATAGGGCTGAGGAACATATTCGCTCATCTCCGACACTCGGCAGGTGAAGTCCAGTTTGTCATTGAAGACACTGACAGACAACGCCCCTTTGATGTTCGCTTTCACGCCTGGTTGCAGCCATGCCTCGCGTTTGCCATCGAAGAGGAAGAAACTTGCCCAGATGTATTCAAATCCGTCCTGTACTTTCTCTGCGCTGAAAGCGGAGAACTGGCAGTACGGCACACCATTCTTGTCTGTCTTTTCTTCAATGCTCTTGCCCACCTTGCCGCGGAACTCCATCACGCCCTTGATGCAGTCCTCTGCCTCCGCAGGCTGGTGGCTGATACTGCTTGCCGACAGGTTAAAGTAAAGGGCATCACCCCGTTTCCTCGGTACCAATACACCGACTACCTCGATGCGTTCGCCGATGTTGCAGCTGCCCACCTCCGTAAGTGTCCCGTCCTTGATGACCGACACCTCGATGGTCTTGTTAATTCCGCTCTTCGCCGGAATGACTACGTTCATGGCAAAGCTCACGAAAGCCTTGCCCTCCTTATTCGTGCGGCAGGTTGCAGCCTTGCTGACCGTTCCGCACACCGTTACATTACATTTGATCATTGCTCGATACTTTTTGAATTATACATATCCATCGTCCAAGTGAAATGTCTTCGCAATGACAATAATCTCTTTTCAGTCATCATATACCGGCGCACGTATCAGTTCATAGACTATCCACGCTGCTATGATAAGTTGGAAGCCGAGATAGATGATGGCCACGGTCTGACTGAAAAGCCATTGGGTAAGCATGAAGTGTCCTGCCACTACTACCATACCCACCAGCAATGTACACAGATGACTTGCTATCCTTTTCATTTCCTTTGCAGATTTTGTTGTTGACTCTCAGCCTCCATCCCTTGCTCGAAGTTCTGCGAAGCCTGTTGTGTCGCCACGATGCCTGTCACCATTCCCGCTATCTTCATCCGTTTGCTTTCTTCCGACAGGTTGACATTGCCCAAAATGAGCGACAGGCGGTTCATCTCCGAGGAAGTCAGTTCACGGTCAATCTTCACCGTACCGCTCTCTGCATGAAGCACAATCTTGCCGTTCTCACCCATAGCAATGGTACATTGCCTCATGCCTGGGACAAGTGAGGTCAGATCTACGAGTCGGTTGGCTGCCATGGCAGAGATGAGTCCCTTTTGTCGCTCTTCATCCTTGCTGTCAATCTGTGCAGCCAGCATCATCAACGACATGAAGGTGGTCATCGCCATGTCAAGTATGGGGTCATTCGTTCCCGAAATACCCACACCGCTGTCCTCTGAGGAAAGGAGTTTCTTCATCCAGTCCTCCGACGAAACCTTCTGCTCCTGCGGCACGTCACTCTTGTATTTCGCCAGCAGGTCATTGCCGTTATGCAGGGCCTGTAGCTTGATGTTACCTTTCTGTCCGATTTCTGCCAGATAAGCGGCTGGATCCATATCTCTTTTTGAGCCGTCTGCCGATACGCTCTTCACTCCAAAATGCAGATGTTCGCCAGTGGTTCGTGTGCCGGTATTTCCAGACATCCCCAACTTCTGTCCGGCATTAACCACGTCACCTACCTTTACTGCTATGTCAGACAGATGCAGGTATGAGCATTGCACCTTGCTGCCATCCTCACGGCTGTATTCCACTGTGACGGATTTCCCTCCTGCCGTGTTCGCATTATGGTTCACCGCCACCACTTTGCCGCCGTTCTCCGTAGCCAATACCGCCTCATGGTTCGTCTTGATGTCAATGCCCTTGTGCATCTGCTGCTTGGTGGCATCCATAGGGTCTTGGCGATTACCGAAAGGCGAGGTGATGAAGAGAAATTCCTCTCGCTCTACAGGAAAGGAATACCCGGCAGACTGCGGCACATGGGCAGCAGGTGTTTCTCTGCGAGGATTATTCTCCACGCCGAACGACCGGCCTTCTGCTCGCATCTCTGCCATCACCTCACGGTCATACTTGTCCAGTCCATTGGCTTCAATGATGCGTTGCAGACTCGCTGCATAACCGCCGCCCGTGGCATAGCCAACCTTCTCAATGCCCTTCGTCCATCCCTTGTAGTCGTCAGGTGAAAGCGTGAAGCACTGTGCATATCGCTTGTTCTGCTTCAGGAACTGCGAGTGATGCTCATAACTGTCACCCACGCTTTTGTACTTGCAGAACTTCTCATTGGGTTTGTCGTCCGTATAGACACCATACTCACCGCCATTCTTCAGCCACGATGCCGTAGCCTTGATGCCGAAGTGATTGTTGCATTCGCGCGACAGCTGGCTCTGTCCGTTGCTGCTCTCCAGAATGGCTTGCGCCAAGATGACGGAGGCAGGAATCCCATACCTCCGCATCTGCTCTTTGGCTTCCTCCGCATATTGTGCGGCATACGCTGCGTTCTTTCCCATACGCCTATCTCCTTAGACTGGTGTGTTGTTCTGTTTCCTGACTCTCCTGTGCCATCGGCCTTCCAGCCTCTTTTCCTGGTGACACCATCTCCGTAATTCCACGCTTCGACGATGTTGTCTGCTTCGGCATTTCTAACTGGTCACAAATAGCTACCCGTTCTCCCGCACGAATGAGCTTCGGCAGATAGGTGTCGAGGGCATGATATGGGAATCCTGCCATTGCCAACGGTTTGCCTTCATCATCCTTGCGCCCGTTGCTCTTCGTCAGCGTAATACCCAATATGTTGGAAGCCTTTACCGCATCATCCTTGTAGGTCTCATAGAAGTCACCGCAGCGAAACAAAAGAATGGCATCAGGATGCTTCTTCTTCAAGTCAAGATATTGTTGGACAAGGGGAGAGATAGCAGCCTTGACAGCCTTTTCTTCCTTCTTCTCTTCTTTCTTTTCTTCCCTTTGTTCTGATGCACGTTCTTTCTGGTCTGAAGGCTTATCTTCCTGTTGTGCCATTTCCTTCTGTTCATCATGCTTCTCGACAGTTGCCGCCTCCGCTTGCTTCACCTCCGTCGCTTCTTCCTGCTTCTCTTGTGTACTTTGCTCGACATTGTTGTCTTTCTGCAATACATCAGCAAACAGCGAGGCGGCAAGGTTCTGCTTGTAGGAATCTCTGTCTGGAGCCACCCACAATCGCTGCCATTGTGAGGGACTGACACTTCTCGGCTGCAATTTCTTGCCGTCGATAGTGGCTGCACACAGACATTCGCCCGACTTGGCACGAAACACCGCCACACGCTGGATGCGGTTCAGATCAACCTCCTGCTCACTGGCTCCGAAGATGTCCACCTTCAGGTCGGGCTTCGCCTCTGCCATGGCATAATACTTCTGCGCCAGTTCTTCACGCACACGCTCGATGTTGTCCATCGACTGCTTCAAGGTGGTGAAGAAATGATTGAGGTCTCCTTTGTCGGGATAGACGGCAAAGCCCTCCTTGCCTTCGGGCTTGATGTACAATGCCCATCGTTCCTTGTCATCCTTTACCAACTGCACATTGTCGAAACCGATGTCACGGCTGTGGGTTACGGCTTCAGAAGCATCCAACGAGGATAGGTCTTCGATAGACCAGTTGCGCAGTCTTGATACCGTGATTTTCTTGTCGGCGAAATAACTGTCTTCGGGACGGAAGCCCAAGGCTCCGTCGGGATTATAGAAACGCACGTTGTCATAACCCTCTTTCTGCAAGGCATTGGTGAAGCGTTGCTTGTTCATGCCCTTGATCTCGTTGTTTACCTCCAACGACGCACCCTGTGGCAGCACCACATCTGCGGTCTTGCCGGCATCATCACGCACGATGACCACGGTACGCTGCTCCTCATTGGGATGCTGCTTGATTTCGTCTGCTACGAAGTAGTGGTTGGGCAACTGTCCCTGCATCTGCGCCGTCTCTCGCTGATGCTGGTTGGTGGCATACTCCACCTTTTCACCCAGTTCGGCTTTCTTCAATACCTTCAGCGCACCGTTCACCTCACTCTCGATGGCATCAATCAGACAAGGGTCTTCCTTTAGTTCTCTCGTCCAGTAATCCACCATGCCCAGGCTGTCCTTTGACAGACGGGCAGGCAGTCCCAGTTCGAGCATCTTCACACCCGAAGCAAGTTCCGTGATGAGCTTTTCCTTCTTCACAGCATCCTCCGACGGGGCTTTGCCGTTCTTCATGACCATGCCCTCACGTGCCAACCGCTGCTGATGACCGGTGGCAGACACCAACTGACGCATCATCTCCTGTACATAGTCGTTGTAGTGCTCGAAGTCACGCTGCCGTGGCAGGTAGATGACATCCTTCTCGGTGTCGTAGTGCGCCACGCCCGTGCCATCCTGACGGACATTCACAAGGTTGTCCTTCATCTTCTGAAGGAATCCGTTGATGCGCCCATGAAGCTGCTTGTCCTCCTTGTCGCCATAACCCCTGTCTTCCACAGTGCCGTCCTTCTTCAATGCCGTAGTGTAGGCTGTTTCGTTAGCCATAGGCAGTAGCGTCTGGTCGATATTGAACAGCACACGGATCTCACGGTTCTTCACTCCCTTGTACTGCTGTTTGTCCTGTTCCGACAGTTCTGCGTATGCCTCCTTGGTGATGACATCGTCGGGATTGTTGCGGTTGACGTACTTATTCCAATTGTAATACAGGAACGGCACACCTTTCTCATGCTCCCTCACGCTCTCACCCCGTGCCTTCGCTTCGGAGAACTGCGTAAACAGATTGCTCTTGCAACCCTTGGCATCGGAGTCGAGGGCAAGAACAAGGGCATTGAACGGACTCACCGAAAGTCCCTTGGGATAGAGCTTCGGGTAGAGTTTACCGCTTGCGTTCAACCAATGCCCCTTGGCATCCACCGCACTCGTCAGTGCCTCAGTGAGCAGCGACACTTGTTTCTCCGCCGCTCGCTTCTCAAATTCTGATTTCTCTTTCATGCTTTTATTCTTTTTTTATTGTATTCCTCTTGGTCGTATCATTGTTTCCCGTGTATGCTCCTCGTACTGCACTGCTGCCATCTGTCGCATCTGGTCGTTCTTGGCAAGTATGGCGTTAGCCAATGTGTTCAGCGGCAATGCCCCCGCCTGATATGCCCCAATCACACTGTCAGGCAGTTGAATGGTACAAGGCACATGGTCAATGTTGGCAACGAGACACCGCCCTTGCAGCATCGGGTTGCTGATGCGAGGATTGAGTGGTTCATCGAAATATTGGCGGTACTGAATGCGAGATGCAGCAGGACTAACTGTAGGCGCAATACCTTCCTGCTGTTTCCTGCCCAGCACCTCATGTCCCGCCTTGTTGAGCAGATTGGCACCTCCCATACCCATCAGCAACATCTTCAGTATGGGATTTTTTACGAACATTCCAGCCACAATGGAGGCCAAAGGAAGGAGGCTATTGTCCATATTGAGCGACTTGGTCTTGCCCGTGAATAATCCAACCAGTACATCGGGCAGCATCGCCAACACATAGCCAAGGTTTTTGCCAATGTCTGAAAATCCGTTCAGTCCGAAACTCTGCAATAGCCCGTCCCATCCGTTTTCATTTGTTTGTAAAGCCGTTTCCTCCTGTTGGGCTACAGATGGTGTTGCCTCTTCAGTCGATGAATCAGGAGTTTCCCGCGGTTCTGCTTTCTTCTCCTTCTCAGCCTCTGCATCCTGCCTCGCCTTAACCTCCAGATACTCGTCTTCCTGTCCAGGCGCAACTATCAAGGGTACATCCTTGTACTTGCCTGTACGTTTGGCAGCTTCGCTTCTCTGAGGATCAAGGAACGTACCTTTATTCCATGGGAAGGAGGTCTGCTCGGTTTGTTTCGTCCAATCCATAAATGTGATATTGCTCGTGGGAATCTTGTTCTTGAAATGGCTGTTGGTAGCCTTGATATAGCTGTTCTCGTGGTTCTTGATGACCTTTGCCTGCTTGCGGAATGAGGCGAAGACGTTGGTGTCCGTTCCAAAAACGCCTTTGCTGATACATTCCTCGACACTGACCTCTTGGCTGCTGCCTTTTTTGCTTAGGTGCTCCATGCCGACATTCATCACCATATCGATGCCGACAAACTTGGCGAAGGTTGCCCAAGAGCCGATACCTCCCATGGCCACGGCATCGGCACTTGCTCCGGCAGCCCATCCCGCAACCTTCTCTGTCCGAGAAGGCTTATAGGCTGCCTCTCCTCTGGCTTCTATCTCTGCGGCAAGCGGTGACTTGTTCAATTCGTAGGGCAGACCGAACAGACTGCTTTGTGCTGCCTTGCGGATGATATAGTCGGCAGAAGATTTTGGCATACGGTCTTTCACCAGTTTTTCTATCATCAGCCGTTCCATGCGGTGGTCGATATAGGCGTATGCCAAATCACAACCGAGTTGTTTAGAAAGTGCATCGTACCGCTCTCGTCCTATCTCCGTCACCACCGCCTTGCGCCATTCCTCAGCCATCACGGCAAGGTCACGCTGCATGTCCTTGTTGCCGACAATAGCCTCCTTGCACATCGCCAGATAGTCTTCGGTGGTCTTGCTGTTCCACTTGCCTGTAATCTTCAGCGTGGCGTATGGGTCATCACCAGGCATATTGGCAGTGGCCAATGAGCGTAGGATGCCAGCCGTACTGTTGGAGTAGGCTCGCATCTCGTCTGCCTGTCTGTTTGACAAGTCCCGCTGTACCCTGCCCATCAAGGGGGCAAGGTAACACCCGAAGTAGTCGCCAATCAGACGCTCTATCTCTGCGAATCGCTGACTGTTCTTAACTGCCATATACCTTGTTTATATATTATACTGCTGTAATATCTGTTCCTTTGTCTGCTCGATGGCATTGTGATATATCTCCATCTGCTTGGGATAGTGTTCCTCCAACCATGCGTCCTTGTCCACTTGGCAGTGGATGAACTGCACGGCCATACGTTCCTCAATCTCCACGGAGGGTTCCCCCTCTTCCTTACCATTGAACCATGCCTTTGTCCACCATCTCACGCCAGCCCGGTCGGGATAGACGCTCACTATCCTCGGAATGTCGAAGCTCTGGATATCCACGTCCAAGTCGGCAAGAGGGTCGATGATGCCGTCATGCGTCAGGGCTTGCTCTTGGAGTTTTTTTTTAACACCTCGTCCATCGTGGAGAGATATACCTGATGTCGCATGGCAAGATAGTTGAGAAAGTCGGCAATGAGCAGGTTCTGCACCTTAGTCGCCAAAGGCATACAGCGGTTGCCGATGCCCAAGGGATTAGCCATGCTCGGCATGGTCTCGTAGAAATAATGCTTGCTCGCTCCCAACGAGAAGATGTTTCTCAACGACTGCTCCGTATGTTCGGGCAGAGAGTATGCTCCTTGTTGAAGGTCCTCGAAGTAGGAGGGAAGGAAGCGGAGCATCAATGCCTCTATCTCCTGACGGTCGGTGTCGTAGGGTGAAGGGATGTTCATGTCCAGTTCATTGATGCCCATTTGGGAATTGTGCTCCAATGCCTTGATATTGCCGTAGAGCATGGTGAGGAACTCCAACGGATTGATTTCCTCTCCGTCAAACCTCACCTCCATGTGCAGCAGGTCGCCACTGATGGCGATGGTCTGACCGGCCTTGACGCTTTGGGAGAAGTTGGCGAAGACATTGGAGAGATGCCTGTAAGTCACTTCGTATTTGCCGTAGCGGATGGTCTGGTAGATGCCATGCTCCGCGTCCGACCCAATGGCAGAGACGGTTCCCGTTGCCACCGCCGACAGCAGGTAATGGTTCACTGAGAAGTCTATGCCGTGATGGAAGAATGTTTCTCCCGTCACGGGATTTTTCTGCTCTCCGTAACCCAAGGACATCTGCACGTCCTGCTTTATAGGCTCCTCAAACGGCATACAGTAGCCGCTCGATGAGCGCAGTATCATTTCTTCTGTATATCTCATATCACTGTATATTGGTTATCGTTTCATCCCTCTGCTTTGGGTCTCTGCTTCTTTCATGTTCTGCCCATGTGAAGACGTACCGCCTCTGTTAGGCAGAGTTTGCGCCACCTTAGAATTGTTCCCGATGATCATCGCTCCAAGCAGGGCACCCGCAATCTTGCTCATCCAACCAAAGCGTCCGAATACCATGAAGGCGGCAGCCACCAGTCCGACGATGCTCATACCCGACACGTTGCCCTTGCCGATATTGCCAAAGAGATTGCCTATCATGTCGCATCCTACGCCTCCGAACATATTCCTAAAGAAATCACTGATGCCGCTGAACTGGGTGTCCATCTTTCCGGCTACAGTGTTCACCGCATCAACGGCTTCACCAGCCTTTGTTTTTAACTCCTTTACATCGTTGGCTGCTTCGGATAATGTGTCCACGGTCTTTTCTCCGACCACGGCATCGCCTACGATTTCGACGACGCTTTTATCCGTAGTGAGTTTTTCCCATGCTACATACCCCGTGGCACCGCCCACTGCGGCTGTTTTCATCGCACTACCTGCACCCTTTAAGGTTTGGGCTGGATGAATCACGGTGTTTCCTAATGAGCGTCCACCAGCTTTGGCGAAGCCCCAAGTGCCTTTAGCGGCACCTCCTGCCATTTTTGCTATACTACTCCAGATACTCATATTTCTTAAATCTTGATGGTTTTACTTTCTTGCCATATTGTTTCCACCGCTGATAACAGGTAGAAACGATACTGGCTTTATCTGCTTTCTGAGGTTGTGAACCTTCTTGTATCTCATTCCAAATGTCGCCCATGGATGTGTACTTCACGGCTATGGTAAGCCGTTGCAGTTTCTTGTTCATGATTTTGAGCTTCGGGCGTATGCCAAAGACGATTTCGACGCGTTCCTTTTCGGTCATTT
>OHYP01001055.1_pt1 | contig 10814 bp, 8 predicted proteins | sample 1580341 | NCBI WGS metagenome assembly OHYP01 (sample SAMEA3882509, study PRJEB24775) | human gut metagenome | biome: human-associated habitat; feature: intestine environment; material: feces | place: Netherlands | collected 2009/2010 | reverse complement strand
CACGATGTCCATGACGCAGATCATGGTGGGCGTCATGCTCGCCGTGGGAGTGATCCTGTTCAGCAAACTTTTCTGCGGATACCTCTGTCCGCTGGGCACCGTCGGCGAGTGGATGGGGCGTGCCGGGAAAAAACTGCACCTGCAGGTCGATGTCCCTTCGGGGAGCGTCGTCGACAAGCTGCTGCGCGTGGTGAAGTACGTGCTGCTCTTCACGATCCTCTATTTCACGCTCTCGTCGAGCGAGCTGTTCTGCAAGAAACTCGACCCGTTCTATGCCGTGGCTACGGGTTTCAAGGGCGAAATCGTGCTTTGGATGTCGCTCACGAGCCTTACGCTGCTGCTCTTGGGCGGCTTCGTGGTAAAGATGTTCTGGTGCAAATACATCTGTCCGCTGGGAGCTGTCAGCAACATTTTCAAATTCACGCTGCTGTTCGTGATCGCCGCCCTCGGCGGCTGGGCGCTCGGTGCGCTGGGCGTTGCGAACGCGTGGGTCTGGACGATCGGCGGCGCATGTCTTGCCGCCTATATCGTCGAGATCGCCAAGATGCGCAGCTGCACCTTCCCCCTGATGTACATCAGGCGGGATTTGAACACCTGCAATAATTGCGGACTGTGCGAAAAGAAATGTCCTTACCAGCTTCCGATCCATGACTATGTGAAGGTGAAGCATGTCGACTGTACGTTGTGCGGCAACTGCATCGGTGCGTGTGCCAAGGATGCCTTGCAGGTCAACGGCCGTCGTTCGCTGCGCTGGGTGCCCGGGTTGCTGGCCGTGGTGCTCTTCTTCCTGGCCATATGGCTGGGTTCCACCATGGAACTGCCGACGATCGACGAAAAATGGGGCGACTACGAGAAGGTCGAGAACCTGCAGACGTTCGAGATGGAGGGCTTGCAGACGATCAAGTGCTTCGGTTCGTCGAAGGCTTTTTCGGCCAAGATGCAGGCCGTGCAGGGCGTATACGGCGTCAAGACCTTCGTACGCCGCCATGGCGTCGAGGTGCTTTACGACCCGGCTGCCACCGATACGCTGAAGATACAGGCTGCGATCTTTGCCCCGACGCTGCGCAAATATGCCATGCCAGGCGAGCAGGTGCCGGTGCTCGACGTGGTGAAGCTCGGCGTCGAAGGGCTTCACGACCGGATGGACATGATCTATTTCGGCATGGTGCTCCAGAAGATCGAGGGAGTCTACGGCTTCACGTCGGAATTCGCCTGTCCGGTGGATGTGACGGTCTACGTCGATCCGGCCGCCGGTATTACCGAAAAGATGTTCGGGGAGGCGATCGACGCCAAGGAGCTGATCATCCCGGCCAAGGAGGGCGAGAAGGTGATCCCGATGCATACGGTGCTCAAAACCTATGCGGTCGCCGGACAGGTTTCGCGCGAAGAGTTTGCGCAGGTCATGTTCCGCGATGTGGAGAAACTCGCGGGCAGGTTCGTTGCCAACCTGGAGAAATGGGGTGACGACGAGCAGTTCCCCAAGGCGGTCTACGAGATGGTATTCCCCGGCATCGAGAAGATGCCGATCCGCAATGCGTTCCCCTATTTCAAGAGCTTCCTTTCGTGTACGGACGGCATCGTGTCCGTGGATTTCGTCCTGCGGGATATGAAACCCGTGATGCGTATCCACTATGTGAAGTCGATGTGGGACGACGCGAAGCTGTGGAAAGAGGTTTTCCAGACCGAAAAATGGACGCTGCGCATGGCTGACGGCACCTTCAAGGAGGCCGACCCGCGGCTGAAATTCACAACCGAGGGCAAGACCGTCGAAGAATAACCGTAAACTTATCGGGAGGGTGTCGGCGACGGTGCCCTCCCTTTTATAAGGATGAAAGATATGAGAAGATGGATAGCCTGTCTGGCCGTTGTGCTGCTCTGTATGCAGCCTGCGATGGCCGACGAGGGCATGTGGCTGATGCACCGGCTGGCGGAGATTTATCCGCAGATGAAGGCCCGGGGACTGAAAATCAAGGATAAGGAGATTTACAACGAGAAATCGGCGGCGCTGGCCGATGCCGTGGTGGCTGTCGACGGCGGCATGGGAACGGGCAGCATGATCTCCGACCAGGGGCTGATGATTACCAACCACCATGTGGCTTACAGCGACATCTGCGCCCTGTCGACGCCCGAGTGCAACCTGCTCGAAACGGGATTCTGGGCACGCACGCGCGATGAGGAGATTCCCGTCCCCGGCAAGACCGTGTGGTTCGTGCGCAAGGTGGTCGACGTGACCGACGAGGCCAATGCGCTCAAGGAGGAGATGAAAGCCGCCGGGAAATGGGGCATGATGGCCCCGCGCCGCCTCTATGCCGAACTGGAAGGGCGCTACGGCCGGGAAACGGAGTGCGAGGTGTCGTGCTACTCGATGTGGGGCGGCAAAATGTACCTGATGTTCTACTACGACATCTACAAGGATGTGCGGCTGGTGGGTACGCCGCCTGCGTCGATCGGTGCCTTCGGCGGCGATTACGACAACTGGGGCTGGCCCCAGCACAAGGGCGATTTCGCGCTTTACCGCGTTTATGCCGACCGGGAGGGGCGCCCTGCGGCCTATTCCGCCGACAATGTGCCGCTCAAACCCCGCCGCGTGTTGCAGGTCGCCACGGGCGGCGTGCATGACGGCGACTTCGCAATGGTGATCGGATTCCCGGGGCGTACGAACCGCTATGCGTCGTCGTTCGCGGTGGCTGAGAAACAGTGTGTCCGCAACCCGATCGTCGTGGCCAACCGCCATGACCGGATGGATATTCTCAAACGCCATATGGAACGCGATCCGCGGGTGCGCATGGAGTATTCGGATGCCTATTTCGGCCTGAGCAACTACGCCGACTACGCCAAGTGGGAGAACAAATGCCTGCGCCGCTTCGATGTCGTGGCGATCCGTGAGGCCGAGGAGGAACACCTGCAGCGCTGGATCGAGGCCGATTCGGCCCGCAAGGCCGAGGACGGGACGTTGCTCGAAGAGCTCGCGCGCGGTTATAAGGCGCGGCAGGGCGCCGAGCGCAACCTCAATTATTTCCGCGAGGCATGGCTCGGCCCCAGCGAGGCGCTGCTCGTGGCCAACCGCGTGTCGTCGTACCTGGGCAAGCTCGAACGGCTGAAGCAGGACTCGCTGATCGTGGATTCGAAGGATGCCCGGAGCGTCGTGGCCGGGAGCGGCCGCCTGAGCCGTAACTACGATGCCGCGACCGACCGCGACCTGTTGGCGCGGATGGTAGTGAACTTCACGGCCAACGTGCCGCGCGAGATGTGGGGTGCGCAGTTGCAGGCGATGTACGACAAGGCGGGAGGCAATGCCGACCGCATGGCGCGTGCGGCGTTCGATGCCTCGTTTTGCAGCGATCCTGCGCGTTACGACGCCTATTTCTCGAAGAACCGGTCGGTTGCCGAAATACGCCGCGACCCCATGGTTGCGCTTACCGAATCGGTCACAGTACAACGTTTTACGGGCGGTGTGGACAAGGCCGAGAAGCGCGGCCGTGCGCGTGTCGGGCGAAGCGAGAGCCGCTATGCCGACGTGCTTTACGATTTCCGTGCTTCGGAAGGGCTGGCGCAGTATCCCAACGCTAACTCGACCATGCGCCTGACCTACGGTAGCGTGCAACCCCTGAACCCTTCGGACGGCGTGCATTACGATTCGCGTTCGACGATCGCGGGCTATATGGAGAAGTACAACCCCGACGAATACGAATACCGCGTCGACGACCGTATGCGGCGGCTGATCGCCAAACGGGACTGGGGACGCTGGGGCGAGAACGATACGCTCTATGTCAATTTCCTGACCGACAACGACATTACGGGAGGCAATTCGGGCAGCCCCGTGCTCGACGGCAAGGGGCATCTTATCGGGCTTGCGTTCGACGGCAACCGCGAGTCGATGGCCGGCGACGTGTGGTTCCATCCCGAACTGGCGCGCACGGTGTGCGTGGATATCCGCTATGTGATGTGGGTGATCGACAAGTATGCCGATGCCGGGTGGTTGCTCGACGAAATGAAGTTCGCAAAATAATCCGGTGTGCCGGTGGTAACCGCGGCATCCCGACGTGTCAAGCAGACCTGCCATATGGCAGGTCTGCTTGTTTGCGGAGGGTGGAGAGTGTGTGCCCGGCCACACGGATTTGATCTCAGATCCCCGTTGTCCGGCAGCAATGCCTGGTATAGGGGCTGGGTAGATGCCTCCGATAAGCGTCCCGTTTGATCGGGGCGCTTCTATTTGAGCCTCAGGAAGGAGTAGCCGAAGCGTTCGCAGGCGGCTTTTTCCAGCTCTTCGCGCACCGAGGGGTGGGCGACGGCGATCAGTGCCCGCGCCCGCTGGGCGAGGTTGCGGCCGCGCAGATGCGCAACGCCGTATTCGGTCACGATGTGCTGCACCATGTGGCGGGTCGTCACGACGCCTGCGCCGGGCGTCAGCAGCGCCTTGATCTTCGATTCGCCCTTGGGGGTAGTCGACGGGATGGCGATGAAGGTTTTGCCGCCCTCCGACAGGGCCCCTCCGTACATGAAATCGTGCTGCCCGCCTACGCCCGAAATGATGCGCTCGCCAACCGAGTCGGCGCAAACCTGCCCCGTGAGGTCTACCTCGACGGCCGAGTTGATCGCCATCACGCGCGGGTTCTCGCGGATGCGGAACGGGTCGTTCGTCCATGCCACATCCTTCATCACGAGGTCTTTGCGGTAGTCCATGTAATCGTACAGCCGGCGCGATCCCAGCGCCAGCGAGGCGACCGTTACACCCGGCATGACCCGTTTGAGCGAGTTGTCGATCACGCCGCTTTTGAGCAGCGGCAGCACGCCGTCGGTCATCGCCTCGGTATGCAGCCCGAGGTGTTTGTGGCCCGTGAGCGCGGCCAGCACGGCGTTGGGGATCCCGCCCACGCCGATCTGCAACGTCGCCCCGTCGGGGATCAGTTCGGCGATGTGGTTGCCGATCCTGCGTTCGATGTCGGTGGGGGTCGCCGAGGGCACTTCGACCAGCGGGTCGTCGACCTCGACGGCCGCGGCGACGCGCGAGAGGTGGATCACGGCGTCGCCGTAGGAGAACGGCATGGCCGTGTTGACCTGCGCGATGACTGTCCTGGCGCATTCCACGGCCGAAACGGCCAGGTCGGCCGAGACGCCGAACGAGCAGTAGCCCTCCTCGTTGGGGCGCGAGAGGTTGAGGATTGCCACGTCGACGGGCAGCGTCCCGTCGCGGAACAGCCCTGGGATTTCGCCCAGGAAGGCCGGGGTCGACTGTCCGTAGCCCTGGGCCAGCCAGCGGCGGATGTTATTGGCCACGAACAGGCTGTTGACCAGGAACGTATCCTTGTATTCGGGGCTGCAATAGGGGGCGTCTGCCCTCCCGACGGCGAATCCGGAGTAGAGCGTGACATCGGTGAGCTCGGCGGCACGGTCGGTCATGGCACGGACGAGTACTTCGGGGATCGAGGTGCTGCCCTGAATGTAGACGCTGCTGTGCGGGCAGATGAGCTTTACGGCTTCGGCGGCTGTCGTGAATCGCATAGGCTTATCGGTGGTTTTGCCCGAAGGCGGTTAGGCGTGTTTCGAGCAGCTCGAACTGCTCGGGGCGGTTCAGTTGCGAAACGCAGACCCGGATGCCCGGCTGGCGGCTGCCGGTCGATGTGAGCGATATGGCGCAGATGCCGTAGAGGAGCAGTTCGCTCAGCAGCTCCGCGCTGGAGAGACCGCCGTAGCCGACGGTGTAGAAGAATCCGTCGCTGACGGTTTCGTCCTGGTCTTTGTCGTAGACGATGCGGAAGCCGTGGCGCTGGAAGATCTCCTTGGTGAGGCGGGCGCGCCGGGCGTATTCCGAGGTTTCGCCCACGAAATCGAGCTGCCCGTCGGCCGCAGCGCGGAACATCGCCGCCAGGGCGTGCTGCGCCGAGTGGCTCGTGCCCGACGAGGCGGCATAGAGGAACGTCAGGACATAGGCGTCGCCCAAGCGCCCCATGCCGTAGCGCTGTTTGAGCGCGGGGTAGTGCCGCGGGTAGAGTTTGTCGGAGATGGCCGCGATGGCGATGCGCTGGCCGGCGTAGCTGAATATCTTCGAGCCGGAGATCATCAGGATGTAGTTGTCCGTGTATCTGGCCACGGTGGCCTGGTAGGGCGCTTCGAAGGGGCGTCCCAGGGGTTTGCGGAAGTCCATGCAAAGGTAGGCGAGGTCTTCGATGACGATGGCGGCGATGTTGCCCTGTGCGAGGTAGCTTTCCAGCTTCGGGCCCAGTTTTTCGGCGCGGTATTCATAGATGTCGAACGATGCGCTGGGGATATCGAGGATCTGCACCTGGTTGCGCTGCACGGGGAATCCGGGGTCGATGAAGAGGATCGTATCCTTCCCGGGCGCGAGCTGTGAGCAGAGCAGGAAAGCCGTGAAACTGCCCTGCATCGACCCGACCGTCGGGATGCAGCCCTGCGGTGCGACCCCGACGTCGAGGAACGCGCGGATGAAACGCGAAGTCTGTTGTTTGAGTTCGGGGATGCCGAACATGTTGGGGTACTGCGACGCCACGCCCGATTGCAGGGCCCGGCATTCGGCTTCGACCCCCGCCTTTTCGGGCGGAAGCCCCGGCACGCCCATTTCGAGGTGCAGGAATTCCATCCCCGTCTGCGTTTCCATGACGCGGGCTATGTCGCCCGACTGGCGGATCGTCGCCTGGGCGATGTCCGCAATGTCCATGCGCTCCAGCGCGGAGTCGAGCACGGAGCGGTCTATCGGCAGCCTTCCCATTGTGCGGTCTGTTTTTGTGCGTATGCGTAGCCTGCGCGGAATGCCGCGAGGTTCGTGTCGACGATGGCGTCGCCCTTGCGGGCGAAAATGGCGCGTATGCCCGCTTCGAGTTTTTCGGGTGCGATGCCCAGGAACGGTGCTGCGGCGCCCAGCAGCACGATGTTGGCGGCACGGGGCGATGCGGCCTGGCGGGCGATGGCATCCACGTCGAGCGCCACGCTGTGCGGCAGGGAGGCTATCTCCCGCCCGAGCGTATCGGCATCGGGATAGTCGGGGATGTTGACCAGCGGGGCGGTGTTGGTGATGACCCAGCCCCCGGTCGAAAGCCACGGCAGGTAGCGGAGTGCTTCCATCGGTTCGAGCGAGATGATCAGGTCGGCGGCACCTCGCGGAATGAGGTCGGAGGCGATTTTATCCGACGAGATGCGCAGGTTCGACTGCACGTCGCCGCCCCGCTGGCTCATGCCGTGGACTTCGGCCTGCTTGATGTGCAGCCCCTGGTCGAGGGCAGCCCTGCCGATGACGGTGGCGATCGAGAGGATGCCTTGTCCCCCTACGCCCGAGAGTATGATGTCGCGTTTCATGGTTTGCCTGTTTTTAGGGTTTTGCCGCCGGGTGGTCGCCGCGACGGGCGTGTCGCTATTGTTTCTGTTTGGTTGCGTTGTGCCGTTTGGCGGTCTGTATGCATTCGCGGCGGGGGATGATGACCGAAACGCCGTCGTAAGCGATCTCTTCGCGGAGCATGGCCTTCATCTCTTCGCGGGTTCGGGGCAGCGGCACTACGACGCGGATGTGGGCGGGGTCGACGCCCAGGCCGGCGCATATCTGTTCGAGGCGTCCCGTGCCGGCCGAATCCTGGCCTCCGGTCATGCCGGTGGTGAGGTTGTCCGAAATGACGACCGTGATGTTCGTCCCCTCGTTCACGGCGTCCAGCAGCCCGGTCATCCCCGAGTGGGTGAAGGTAGAGTCGCCGATGACGGCCAGGGCGGGGTGCTGTCCGGCGTCGGCTGCGCCTTTGGCCATGGTGATCGAGGCGCCCATGTCGACGCAGGTGTCGATGGCATGGAACGGCGAGAGCCACCCCAGCGTGTAGCAGCCGATGTCGCTGAATACCTTGGCATTTTCATATTCGCCGGCGACCTCTGTCAGTGCCGTATACATGTCGCGGTGGCCGCAACCCTGGCACAATGCGGGCGGACGGGGGACGACGATGCCGCTGGCGGCGAGGGTCGCGTGCGGGGCGAGCCCCAGGGCCGTGCGTACGCTGTCCGGAGTCAGTTCCCCGGTGCGGGGCAGTTCGCCCGACATGCGGCCGCGGATCTCAACGGGCGCAGGCAGGATGCCGCGCAGGGCTTCTTCGACGACGGGTTGTCCCTCCTCGATGATGAGCAGCGCCTTGCATTCCGACGCCATGCGGCGCACGAGTTCCTGCGGCAGCGGGTATTGCGATATTTTGAGCACCGGGTGCGGGCATCCGTCGGGATAGTTCTCCGCGAGGTAGTTGTAGGCGATGCCGCAGGCGATGATGCCCAGCGATTTGTCTTCAGCATCGGCGTAACGGTTGAAGGGGCTTGCGGCCGCCTCCTCTTCGAAGCGGGCATAGTCGGCGAGCAATGCCTCGTATCTTACGCGCGAATTGCCCGGCATCAGCACCCATTGGCGCGTCCGGGCGGGATAGGCGAGGCTGTTCTCGGGGCGTGCCTCGCGCGGTTCGACCATGGCGCGCGAGTGGGCCATGCGGGTCGTAAGGCGCATCAGTACGGGGATGCGGTATTTTTCCGAGAAATCGAACGCGGCCTGCACCATCTCGTAGGCCTCCTGCTGCGTGGAGGGCTCGAACGTCGGGACAAGGGCGAACTTGCCGTAGAAGCGTGAATCCTGTTCGTTCTGGGACGAGTGCATCGAGGGGTCGTCGGCCGCCACGACGACCAGCCCGCCGTTGGCTCCCGTCATCGCCGAGTTGACGAAGGCGTCGGCGGCGACGTTCATGCCCACATGCTTCATGCACACCAGGGCGCGTTTTCCGGCAAACGACATGCCCAGCGCCTCCTCCATCGCCGTCTTCTCATTGGCCGACCATGTGCAGTGGATGCCCCGCTGGGCGGTGAGCGGATGTCCTTGTATATATTCGGTGATTTCGGTCGAAGGCGTGCCCGGATAGGCATATACACCCGACAACCCTGCGTGGAGCGCCCCCAGTGCGAGGGCTTCGTCTCCGAGTAATAATTCCCGTTTTGCCATGAGGTCGTGCAGTTATGCTGTTTTTACAAATTTAAGGAATTTTTAATTAAAAATTCACTTTTGGTGATAAAAAATCACGCAAAACCACATTTAATATTTAAAATATTATATAAATAAGTGTTTTTGAGAAAAATTGTAATATGCCATTCGTTCCATACAATGACGACTGGCAGGAGCGGGTATAAAAAAGCAGCCGATCCCGAAAGACCGGCTGCCCCGTTTGCGTCATTTATTCCCCGAATAGTGTTTTCAGTAATTCGGGCGTTTCGATTTCTTCACAATTTATGCTTCCCAGAAGCACGCGGCCCTTTTCGGTCAGCGAAAAGTACATCTGCCGCTTATCGTTCGTGCCCAACTCCCGGTTTACGTAGCCTTTCCCTTCGACCGAGCGGAGCACCTTCGAGGTGTTCGACGGAGTAAGCCCCAGCATTTCGCCCAGCTCCCCGCAGGAGAGACGTCCGGCTTTCGAAAGGCTGCATAAGGCCATGCCTTCGTTCAGGCAGATCCCGTATGAGCGTTCGAGTGCCGCTTCGAACCGGTTGACAGCCCGTTGCAACTCGCGGATCCTACACAGTTTTTCCATTGTCTGCCGGTTTGTGTATGGCCTGTTTGCCGCAGTGCCCGACGCATTTGCCGCATTCGATACACTTCTCCGGGTCGATGACCGGAAGTCCGAATCCCGATTGTGTGATCGCCCCGACGGGGCAAACCGTCAGCAGCGGGCACCGGTGGTTCTGCGGGCAGCGGAGATTGTCGACGGTGAGTGCCATGCCTGTCTACTTGTTGAGCAGTACCTTGTCGATGGCCTCCTTGAGCGACGCCTTGGGCAGGGCACCCTGTGCGATCTGGGGCTTGCCGCTGGTGGGGATGAAAAGCAGCGTCGGGATCGAGCGGATGCCGAACGCGGCGGCGAGTTCCTGCTCCTCTTCGGTATTCACCTTGTAGATGTAAATGCTGTCGCCGTACTCGGCAGCCAGCTCTTCCAGAACCGGGGCGAGTGCCTTGCAGGGGCCGCACCACGATGCGTAGAAGTCGATGAGCGCCGGTTTGTCGCCGAGGTACTTCCACTCCGTAGGGTTCGTTTCGTAATTTGCGACTTTGGTCAGGAAATCCGCCTTGGTCAGTGCGATCGTTTTCATGGTATTCTCTTTTTTAGTGTTGTTTTCCTTGTTGCTGCCGTTTGCGCAGGCTGCCAGGCCGAGCATGCACATCGTGGTCAATAATAGTTTTTTCATGGTCATTATCCGTTTTTATAGTTCTTCTGTATCAATAACGATGCAAAGATATAGAATATTTTCCATTAAAACAAATTTCCTGTGGAAAATAATTGTCGGATAAAAAATGAATTATTAAAATGCCGGGAGCGCGATAGTCGTTATAATAACAATCGAACCGATCCGGAACGAAAGGTTCGATTGTTTTTGGGGGTTACCACAATTCCATCTGAACGGCTTCGATATGGCACTTTTCAGGGATGTAGATGCAGCCGGGATTCTCCCGGATCGTCCGGGTAATGAAATCCCTGAATTTTCGTTCAGAATCTTCTTCGTTGAATATGTCCCTGCCGATTATTTCATTTAGGGCGACCCAGTTGAACGTATTGGCTTTGTTGAAGAATCTTCGGAACCATATTCTTATTTCTGTTCCGTTCCGCACGCGGATGCTGGAACTGTTTTCCGAATTGTTGCTTGTCTTCACCTGGAGTAAAGAGCCGTCTTCCTTGCAAAAGTCGACCGCGTCTATGGTGCTTCCCCAGCAGCAATACCAGCCATACGGGTGCAAAATTGTCGCCAGATATTCTTCGAGCAGATTGCCGACCATCCCCTCGATTGTCATCATGAGGGAG
>OHYP01001054.1_pt1 | contig 10815 bp, 8 predicted proteins | sample 1580341 | NCBI WGS metagenome assembly OHYP01 (sample SAMEA3882509, study PRJEB24775) | human gut metagenome | biome: human-associated habitat; feature: intestine environment; material: feces | place: Netherlands | collected 2009/2010 | reverse complement strand
ATTGATTGACATATATGCCGACGAAGGTATCACAGGAACCCGAGAGGACAAGCGTGACGAGTTTCAGCGTATGCTAAAGGATTGCCGGCGTGGTAAGATAGACAGGATTTATACGAAATCAATAAGCCGATTTGCAAGAAACACCAAAGACTGCCTAAAAAGCGTCCGAGAACTTAAAGCTCTTGGGATTACAATATTTTTTGAGAAAGAAAATATCGATACTGCCAATATGACCGACGAAATGATGATCACCATCATGGGCGGTCTGGCGCAGGAGGAGTCCACTTCGATTTCACAGAATATGCGGTGGTCTGTTCAAAAGCGAATGGAGAACGGTACTTTTAATCCGCCCTCTTTGCCGTATGGGTATATGAGAAGGAAGCAAGATATAGTCACTATTGAAAATGAAGCGAAAATTGTACGAGATATTTTCACGCAGTATATAAATGGTATAGGTATGGAAACTATTGCGAAGGAACTTAACAAAAAACACATTGATAAAGGCAGCAAGGGCTTTATATGGTGTAAAAATACCATAAGATATATTCTTATGAATGAAAAGTATACCGGCAGGTCTGTATTTCGGAAGTTTTACACCACTGACAACTTCCCGTTTAAGCAAAAGGAAAACAAGGGTGAGTTTGATCAGTATCTTGTACAGGAAACGATGCCGGTAATAATATCCGAGGATATATTTGAAAAAGCTCAGCACCTTATATCAATTCGCAAATCGATGGGCTGCCGCAAAACAGCTAAATACCCATTGAGTGGAAAAATCAAGTGTGGAAATTGCGGTAGTTCCTTTAGACGAAAGAAAATAAATAACACGGTATGCTGGACTTGCTCTAAACATAATATAAATGCAGCAGATTGCGAATTAAAGGCAATTCCACAGGACTTGATCTATAGTATATTTATAGGACTATGCAACAAGCTTTTCTGCAATTACAAAACTATCCTTAAACCGCTTCAAACATCATTGCAGGATTTGAAGCTGAAAGAGTTCACTGGTAAAACACAAGTAATGGACATACACAAGGAAATCGCTAAGTTTCGTGAACAAACTCATATCCTCGCAAGGCTTAATACAAAGGGATTTCTTGACGAGGCTAAATACATTGAGCAGACTACTGCACTTACGGCAAAGATCAATAAACTGCAAGCAGAACTGAAAAAGCTTACACGCTCAGACGATGAGGACGAAACACTTGATCAGATAGATATGCTGATCGACTTCTTTGAGAAAAGAGAAAATCCTATGACAGAGTTTGAAGAAACGGCATTTGAGAGTATAGTTGAGAAGATTGTGGTTATAGATCAACATGAGTTGGAGTTTCATTTGATCGGCGGATTAAAATTCAAAGAAAATGTATAAAGCACATTGACAATTTAGCATAATTATGATAAAATATATTCAGGAGGCGATGATTATGGATATGAATATGATAAGACCCGTTTCGGATCTAAGAAACAATTTTGCGGATATTTCAAAAACCGTGCATGAAACTGAACAACCCGTCTTCCTCACTAAAAACGGATATGGCGATATGGTCGTTATGAGTATGGAGGCTTTTGAGAAAATGCAGTTTGAAAGCGACGTGTATTTCAAGCTTGCAGAAGCTGAAAGAGAAGCTGAGGAAACAGGCGAACGTTTTTCTTCAAAGGATGTTCTCAGCGCAATGAAAGCGGCGGCGAGAGGAGAATAATGTATACGATTGAATATTTACCGATTGCCAGACGCGATATGGTCGATATTGCAAAATATATCGGCGTAAAGCTTGCAAATCCGGATGCCGCTGAAAGACTTGCGGAGAAAATGGCTGAATCTGCCGAAGATTTGGCAAATATGCCGTATAAGTGTCCGATGTATATTCCGGTCAAGCCTTTGAAGCATGAGTATCGTAAGCTTATAGTTCATAATTATATTATGTTTTACTGGATAGACGAAGACAAAAAGCTTGTAACGATAGCGAGAGTTGTGTATTCCGGACGAGATTATGAAAAGTTGTTATAACTGAATCTAAATGCCTTGCAAGTCAAATCGCAAGGCATTTTTTTGTTGCTATTGGTAATAGCTTTTCAGGGAAAAATGTGATATTCTTGTAGTCTGAAAGGAGGCAACGTCATGGCAAAGAATCGTACAATCCCATTCGGTTACTGTATGAAAAACGGCGAGATAACAACCGAGCCAAAAGAAGTTTACGCAGTTGTTACAATATTTGACGAGTATCTGAAAGGCAGAAGTTTGTCTGAGATCGCAAAGCTTATGCAGTCAGAGAAAATTCGCTACAATGCTGTTTCGGATAAGTGGAACAAAAATATGGTCAAGCGGATCATTGAAAATGATAAGTATTTAGGCAATGATACATACACGCAGTTGATCACCGATGATATTTTCAAGAGAGCAAACGAAAAGCGAGTAAAGAAAGCAACAACACTTGATCTGATACCCGATGATTTACAGGAAATCAGAAAACGTACATACTGCACTGAATGCGGTCACAAGCTTTCAAGAATCGGAGGCAATTCAAAATATGAAAAGTGGGATTGCAGAAATCCCGATTGCTATAAGCTTGAATATAGATTGACAGATCAAATGATAATAGGAACAGTTCTTAATGTTCTGAATTCGGCTATTGCGAATCCGAGTCTGTTGGAATCGGGCGGCGAGATAAGCACATATTCACCTGCTGCCGATGTGATACGACAGCAGAATGAGATTAATCAGATGACAGATTCTTCGCAGATCGATTTTGACAGAGTAAAAGCAGAGATCTTCAAGCTTGCCGAGATGAAATACGATTGCTGTACTTACAATGACAGTCCGCAGAAAACAGAAGAACTACGTAATTTACTTGAGAATAACAAACAATTAAATATACTCGATATCGGCTTATTCAAAGCGTGTGTTTCAAGAATCTGGATAAGCCATTTTTGTACCATAGAGGTTGAATTCATCAACGGAGTACACATCAAAAATATCACAGAAAGGAATGACAAAAATGCCCACAGCTCCCAATGTAACGATAATCCCTGCGAAAGTGCAGACAGCTGAAAGTCGCAGTAAATACCACCAGTTAAGAGTTGCCGCATACTGCCGAGTATCTACGGCTCAGGAAGAACAGCAGAACAGCTATCAGGTCCAGATCGCATATTACACCGATCTTATCAACAGAAAAAAGGAATGGACGCTGGCAGGAATTTTCGCTGATGAGGGTATCAGCGGAACTCAGACAAAAAAGCGTACCGAGTTTAACCGTATGATTCGTATGTGCAAAAACAAAAAAATTGATCTTGTAATTACCAAATCCATAAGTCGATTTGCACGAAATACAGTCGATTGTCTTGAATATGTTCGACAGCTGAAAGACTTGGGAATCGGAGTAATTTTTGAAAAAGAAAACATAAATACCTTAACTATGACTTCGGAATTTATGATTGCTTTGTACGGCAGCTTTGCTCAGGCGGAATCCGAATCCATAAGTAAAAATGTTTCATGGGGAAAAGAAAAAGCTTATCGTGAGGGAAAGGTGCAGTTTCAGTATAAATATCTTCTGGGCTACAAAAAGGGGACGGACGGTAAGCCTGAAATAGTTCCCGAAGAAGCGGAGATCGTGCGACTGATATATACGCTGTTCCTTGACGGATATAGCATGACCAGAATCAAAAAAATTCTTGAAAACAAGGGATATTTGACCGCACAAGGCAAAAAAGTTTGGAACGAATCTTTAATAAGAAGCATCCTCAAAAACGAAAAGTACGTGGGAGATGCACTCTTGCAGAAAACTTTTACAAGCGATTGCATAACGCACAAAGTCGTGAAAAATCATGGAGAACGTCCGATGTATCTGGTTACGGATCATCATGTTCCGATAGTTGACCGTGACACTTACAACAGGGTTCAGCAGGAGCTTGCAAGGAGAAGTTCAAAAAGAAAGGTATCAGATAAAACTATCACCGAACAAGGAAAATACAGCAGTAAATATGCACTTACGGAACTGCTTATCTGCGGAAAATGCGGCACGCCTTACCGCCGTACAACGTGGACTTCAAGAGGCAAAAAGCAAATTGTCTGGCGGTGTATAAGCCGGCTGGAACATGGCAGAAGATATTGCCCCGATTCGCCCACGATAAAGGAAGAACAGCTCCACAAAGCCATAATACGAGCGATAAATAACTACTACTCTTGTGGTAACGACGTTGAAAAGATCTTAAAAGCTAATATCGGCAATGTGCTTGAATGTCAGGGGCAAGAAGAGATCGCAGCGATTGGAAAAAGGCTTAAAGAGATCGACAAGGCAAGAAATGATCTGATAAGCCTCATAGCAACAGGCGGCTGTGATGAGGACAAGCTGGACATCGAGTTTGAAAAGCTATATGAGGAAGAGCAAAGCCTGAGTGAAAGACTTGCAATGCTGAAATCAAAAAATCAAACTTCCGCCGAAACTCAGGCAAAGCTAGACAAAATCATGGAGCTGATAGATAATGAAAAATTTGAGCTGGAAACATTCGATAACGTACTGGTACGAAAGCTTATTGAATGTGTAAAAGTGCTGAGCAAGAACGAGATATTGGTTATCTTCAAAGGTGGGTATGAGGTCAGAACGGAAATAGAGTAATATCAGAGAACGGCTTGCGTAATATCCACAGGCTGTTTTTTGTTGGGAGGTGCAGCATTGTCCAAAAACTTTGAAGGCATAAAAACAAAAAAATTCGGTATTGAGATAGAAATGACAGGACTTACACGGAGTCAGGCGGCAAAAGCTATGGCAAATGTCCTTGACGGGCGTGTTGAACACGAGGGCGGAAGCTATGATAAATATGTTGTGACAGACTCAAAAAACAGAAAGTGGGCGATAGTTTATGACGGCAGTATCAACTGTTACAATGCCAATGGTGAACCTGCGTCAAAATCTTACAGCGTGGAAATGAACTCTCCTGTGCTGGAATACGAAGACATACCGCTTTTGCAGGATGCTGTGAGAGCACTAAGAAAAGCAGGCGGAGTGACAGGTCCGAGATATTGTGCAGGCACTCATATACACATTTCAGCCGACGATTATACACCGCAGCAGATTCGAAATCTTGTAAACATCTTTGCAAGCAAGGAGGATTTCTTGTGGGACGCTTTACAGATTTCCTCAGCACGTGAATCCTACTGTCACAAGATGGACAAGCAGTTTATAGAGGACATTAACCGAAAAAAGCCTAAAGATATGGAAGAAATAAAGAGACTTTGGTATCACGGAAGAATGAGCGAGCAGTTTCAGCATTATTCAAACAGCCGATATGTGATCTGCAATCTGCACAGCTTTTTTCAGCAGGGACATTATGAGATAAGAGCGTACAATGGTTCTCTTCATGCAGGAGAAGTAAGAAGTCAGATAGTGCTTGCATTAGCCATAAGCAATGCGGCTATGACCAAGAAATATTGTTCTCCGCATGTTTCACAAAGCGATAATATGAGATACAGTTTCAGAGTGTGGCTTTTAAATCTTGGGCTGATAGGAGATGAATTCAAGAATTGCAGAACACATCTGCTGAAACATCTTGAGGGTGACATAGCTTGGCGACACCCGGAGGACGGGATTGCTGCAAGGGCAAGGCTTAAAGAAAAGCGAGAGCTTGAGAAACAAGCCGCCCGTGAGCAGCGCAACGAGCCTGTGTGCCATTCCGATGATGAAACCGAGTGTATACCCGATGAAAACAACGAGCCATCAGAAAGCGAATGTGACGGCATTGAAGAACTTGAAATGAGTATGTAAATTTGAAAAGGAGATTTTTATGGAATACAGAAGATTATATATCGCTTATGGCAGCAACATCAATCTTGAGCAAATGGCAAACCGCTGCCCGAATTCAAAGGTCATCGGCAAAGAAATGCTGAAAGGCTATGAGCTGGAGTTCAGAGGCGTTGCTACCATTGTGCCGAAAGAAAACGCAGAAGTTCCTGTTCTAATCTGGGAGATAGACGGACGAGATGAGCACAGTCTTGACAAATATGAAGGCTTTCCGAACTATTACCGCAAGGAGCTTTTTGAGATAGATGTTAATGGCGAAAAGAAAGAATGTATGGCATATCTGATGAACAACGGTCACATTTCGCCACCGATGAGCTATTATTACAACGTCATAAAGCAGGGATATGAGGCGAACGGTATGGATACAAGCTATCTGAGGGCGGCTCTTGAAAAGTCGGTTTGCGAACAGTATTTTGATGAAGAGATGGACGAGGAATTTGACGAAGATGATGATCTTCAAATGAAGCTTTAAGGAGATTGATTAAATGAGATACAAGGATTTTTATGTGAGAATTACGCCGGACAAATATATCCCCAGGGTTGACAAGAAAGGCAATAAAATTCTCTGTGAGGGCTTTTTAATACAGATTTTTGCAGATAAAAAAGAGCAGGGCGAGATTGATAATTTTACTGCTGCGGTGGGGTTTGAGATACTGGAGTACAGTTTGGCTGAGGCGGAACAGTTGGCGAAGGATTTTATTGATTGTGAGGGGAAGGAGTATTGCAAGGTGATTGATGGTGAATGAATATTATAATGAAATAAATGTATATTATCTTACGGCTTCATTTCTTATCAATAAAAGATTTTATTGATTGTAAAGTTGAGGGATTATTAATAGTGTCAAGTGAATTTAGTGTAATAAATGACAAATTGAACGATGTGATATTGGTATTGAATGTATTTTTTATATTTGTTTAAAGATAAAAAACAATGTTTTTGGCATTAAATTGGGTTTATATTAAACACAGAAAATAGTAGAAATATACAAAAAAGGCTTGAATGATGACATTTTTTGTGATATAATAAAAATAGATAATACAAATCTATATATTGAGAATATGGAGAGTTTAAAATGAAAATTCTATTTTTACATATTAGTGATCTTCACTGCAAAAAAGAAACGAGAATTTCTGATAACGTAAAACTTGAAAAGATAGTGCAATCAGTACTAAAGTATAAAGGGCAGATAGATGAGATTGTTATTATTTGTTCTGGTGATGTAACGTGGAGCGGAAAGCAAGATGAGTTTATTGTTGCCAAAAAGGTGTTTGGATTTCTTTTGTCTCAAATTAACCAGAGAATGGAGCTTGGGAAATATATACATTTCTTTGTTGTGCCAGGAAATCATGATATTAATATTACAGAATTAAATAGGGATTCCACCACCATATCTAAGTATTATAAAAAAAATACTGTTGAAAAATTCTTTTTTGAAGAGTTGAAATATATGAATAATTTTTTTAAATATTCTATAAGCAAAAAGTGTTTCACTCAAAACAAGGTTTGCGAAAGTCAATTATTTAGCTTAACGAGTGATCAGAATTATTTTTTTCAGGTTAATTTAATAAATACAGCACCTTTTTCAACTTTAAGAGCTGATAACAAGGAGCTACATTATATTCCTGATAGTGACCTTTCTCCATTATACCGTGATGAAAGATGTAATGTATGCATAACAATAATGCATCATAGTACAGAATGGTTTCATTGGGATAAAAAAGAGATTCTAGAGAACATAATTTACAGAAATTCCGATATCATTTTTCAAGGGCATGAACATTTACCACATAATGTAGTAATTACTGACGAAGAAAAAAATGAAATACGTATATTTAAAGGCGGAGAATTGTCAATTGATAATTCAATGGCAAGCCAATATGGTATTGTTATATTTGACACTGAAAATCACCAGATAGAAGAGTATTTGTATACATGGGATTATGCAATCCCAATTTTTAGAGAAAGGGAAATCTCAAAAAAAACTCCTTTAAATATCAAATCTTCAATATTTAACAACAACAAGGACTTCATAAATGAATTCTATCGTGATAAACTTGGTTTGTGTGATAACTTTCTTGAGTATTATGTTTTTCCAAATGTCTACTATAAATATCCTGATGAAGAAAATATAAAAAGTGTAATAAGTGAAGATTTATTTTTTACTGAACTTTCTGATAAAAAGATTATTGAAGTACATGCTGATAGAAATTCTGGTAAAACTACTTTCCTTAAATATATTTATAGTGTATCTCAGAAACATGATTTTGTTCCTTTGTATATTGGTGCAGATGAGTATCCAGTATTTAAAATAAACAAAATAATTAAAAGAGTTTTTTGTGATCAATATGATGAATATGAATATGAAAAATATAATCAAATTCCCAAAGAACAAAAAGTATTATTTATCGATGATGTAGATCAATTTAAAAATCCTAAGTTTATAAATATTGTTTTATCTCAATTAAGTGACGAAATTGGACATATTGTTTACACCACTGGAAGTAAATTCGATTTAGATATTGTGGAAGAAGCTAAAGAAAAAATAAACAAGGATAAAATATTACAAATAAAGATGGCAAGCTTTTATAAAGAAAAACGTCATCAGCTAGTAACAAATGTATGTAAAGTGACATCCAATATGAACGATTCAGATATTAATAACGTTGTGTTATTTATTGATAATATGGTTCATAGACAAACTGGACTTTTTAGCTTATCACCAGAGTTTATCATTACTTATTTAAAATATTTTTTAGCGAACAATTATCAAAAGAGTAAACAAGATGATGTGTTTAATAAAGTTTTTGAAACTAATATTAATAATGCTATTATTGCATCTACTAGCAAGAATAATGTGGATATTTACATTAATATGCTAAGCGAAATTGCTTATAATATGCATTTTTCTAAGAAAGAACAGATACAAGACCAAGAACTAAATGAAATTATTGGTGCTTTCAACGAAAAATATAAGAAAAAAATTATCCCAAGCGATTTTATTCAGGCTATGATACAATCAAGATTATTAGAATACACTAAAGAAAGTATTGCAATTAAATTTTCGTCTTATAATTTCATGGCATATTTTGTTGCTATTAAATTAAGTCGAAACCTTGAAAGAAATCCATCAAACCTTGATGATTTGAATTATATAGTAAGAAATATTTGCTTCGGAATTAATGACACAATACTGTTATTTTTGTCATATATTCGTAGTAATGTTAGCTTGGTCTATATATTTATTAAGGAGGTTAACTGCATTTTAAGTGGTGTAGAGAAATTGGACTTTGACAAGAATAATATTCCTTTGCTAAAGGCTTACAATAAAAGTGAAATAAAAATGCCAAGCACAAAAGAAAAACAACAGATTGATTACATAGATGAACAACAAGAAATAGCTCAATATACTGACACTGTTAAATACACTAGTCTATATGATTATAAGGAAGATGATGCTAATAAAATAAAAAACAAATTTATTCGTGCAAAAAAGTGTATTGAAATAATTTCCAAATCATTAGTAAGCCTTTATAGTGTATTAGAAGCTAGTGAAATAGATACTCTAGTTAAATGTATATATGAGTTCCCGAATAAGTTATTATACTCTTTTTTAAAACCTTATGACGAAAATGCAGAAGTAATAATTCAAGACTTAAAAGATTTTATTAGTGAACTTAGTCAAGAGTATTCTTTTACTGACGAAGATTTATGGGAAATACTTGCCTCTTCGTGTACAGCAATAGTTTTAAGTACTTACGATAATATAGCCTATTATGGTTCAGATACAAATACAATAAGCTATCTTAGTGAATTTTCTGAATATAATAGCAACATAATTGTACAAAAATTATTGATGTATGAAGCAACCTGTTCAAGTGAAGAGTTTGTAAAAAGAGCTATCAATATATATGAGAGAACAGATGATATATTTATCCAAAGACTAGTGAAACTAGTAGTTAGGAAGCATTTAATTACACATGATTTGATAGATCACAAGGAACTTGACAGAATTGCATCAAAAATTTTTGTGGGATCAAAAAAAGAGCTTTTGCTTATCTCTTCTAAAACTAATCATTAATTAAAAGTTATTGCTTAATATAGATTATAATTCAATCATACAATGTCATCTATTTTATAGTCACAACACAAAGTTTAAAGCTCGGAGATAGCACATTGTGCTGTTTCCGAGCTTTTGTTATCTGAAGTTTCATACCTTCCATATTCTGCCCTACTTTTCCCCGCACACCTCACTCTTGAGTTTTTTCGCCACCTTGAAATACTCATGCATTTTCACGTCCGCAGGGTCTATCTGCAATGCAAAGGATATCCTGCCAAGCAGCGAATTTATGTACTTCTCAGGCGTAATGTCAGCACCTTTGAAAAACAGGCTTTGGGAAACTCCGTATTTCTCACAGTAATATATTTCCTGACGTATCTCCCGACGCTGCTTCGACGAGATCTGCGCCTTTTCGTTGACTACTATCCCCGTTACCTGCTGACGTTGCGATGAGCCGATAAGCGTCGTTTTTTTCATGTTCAGCTTAAACCCCATTTTCCGCAACGCCCTGCTCACAAGTTGCGTTATCTCTTTGGCGTTAAGTTCAGCTTTTCTACCTGAAAATGTCATATCATCACAGTATCTTGTGTAATTTATGCCACGCTCTCCACACCACTTGCCTATCCTCTCATCAAACCTTTTCATCACCAAATTCGATATCTGCGGAGACGTTGGCGCACCCTGTGGCAGTATGCTGTTATAAGTGCATATATTTGTCAGCAGCGTTGTAGCAGGCTTAGAAAATCCAAGCTCGCACATGACCCCATAGACTTTGCCAAAATCAATGCTGTCAAAAAAGCCTGAAATATCGAGCTTAAGTACTCTCTGTTGACCAATATGCGGCTCTGCATTTTTCAAAAGCGAAGAGTTTTTGCAATATGCAGTGGCATACTCAGATACGGACAGCGTGTAAAGATACCTTTCAAGTATCCTTCTTTGAACGAGCTTGAGATATT
>OHYP01001049.1_pt1 | contig 10877 bp, 9 predicted proteins | sample 1580341 | NCBI WGS metagenome assembly OHYP01 (sample SAMEA3882509, study PRJEB24775) | human gut metagenome | biome: human-associated habitat; feature: intestine environment; material: feces | place: Netherlands | collected 2009/2010 | reverse complement strand
CCACCGCCAAATCCTTATTCCTCACATCCACCTGCCGGATGTAATGCCCCAATCGTTTATATGTCAATCTATTTCCCATATTATTTTTACAAGGTTATATAATAGTTTATTACGATCTTCAAGAGCCTGAGCATCAAATTTTTGATACGGTTTTATCATGATGCCATAATTCTCATGAAGAGTGTTATTGAACGCATCAAAATCCTTGTTTGTATGATAAAAATCTGTACAGAGCGTATGTCCCCACATAAGCCCCACAGAATAAGTCTTCAACTTATCTGCATATTCCTCGTTGCTAGAACTGATATTGTCCAACCCCTTTAAAAGAAGCAATCCTCCAAGCTGATTACGATGATTTTCAAACGCTTCCTCATTCTCAAAGTAACCAAGATTAGTTTCGTTACGACTAAGGATATGTTCTATATGGTATCCTGTTTTGTGACCAGTACGTGTAGAAATGTATTGAACATCGTTCTGCATTTCACAGTTACATTGGGTAGTAATATACTTTTCAACACGAGCCAAAAAATATCGCAGAAAACGGGTGTCGAGATTAGTATAATTGGCTTTCAAAAAAGCATTATACTCTAATACACTTGTTGCATTTTTTCCTTTTTTCTCTCTCAGAATTTCCAGTATTTTACCATCAAATATCTGTCGATATTCTTCAACGGGCTTGCCTTTGATAGCAAAATTAAACCAATAAGCAGCTTCTTGAAATGAATTGCTGTCATAAATTGAGTTCAGACGAAGCAATACATAGAAACGATCAAACTCCTTAGAAATAACTTCTATTTTTTTCATTTCCATAGCATCATCAATGTCACAGGCTGCCAAGATGATATGATACTGACTTTGGAATGTATTGATGGCGTTCAGGTACACAAGCCAATTATTTGGATTCCTGCAAACTGTAGCATAGAGACGACTATAGTATTTTAAATCATTATTTATAAAATTTTTTATATGGTCTATCTGACATTCGTCCTGTTTGCGAAAAGACAAGGCTGCTGCTATCTCGTTGTTTTCAAAAATATACCTATGATATACTTGATTAACAGCAGTCTCGATTTTGGTGTTCTTTTTAAAGATAAACTGTGAACGTATATAATCTACAAAGAATTCATCTTGAAGGCCGAACAGCCGATCCATTGCACTGTCCCATTTTTCAGAAAAGGCATATGTATCCTCTTTTGCAAGTGCTCCTATGAGCTTACCTTTCAAAATCTCGAAAGGTTTGAGGGCTTCACCTCGGTCGTTGATTACCTCAAAGATCATAGGTGTGTCATCCTTTTCAATGGTTAGTTCAACAAGCACAAGACGCTCAAGGAAATAATGGATAAAGGCAGTAAGACGATTTTTGTCCATTTCCTTTTCATCTATAAACTTTGAAATGTCGGCATAACGTGTTATGATTGTCTCTTCCGTTTTATTCTTGAATTTTATAGTATATTCTTTATTGTCTAACACTGCCTTCATCACATCATGACGTTTCTCATTATCAATATTAAATTTGTTTCCCTTATATGCGTCATTACTGAATATACAGGCCTTGAGAATATCCTTCAAAATTTCGTTATCAGTAAGATGATACAGTTTGGCTGCAAGCAATGTAAGTGTAGAAAGTCGTTGTTGTCCATCCACAATATAAGCCTTACCATTGATATTATTAGTAATAAATATATTCAAATAATACCAATTGAACTTTTCCATTACTTCTGCTGTAAGTTCGGCATTTTTAAATTGGTCATAGGAAAGATCAAACGAGTAAAATATATCTCTGAGCAAAATATCAACAGTTTCCTTGCTCCATACATACTCACGCTGATAAAAATCAACAAAATATGTGCGTCCTTGAAGAGCTTCTTGAACGGTTTGTTTATCTGGGGTTATTGTCTGTTTCATAGTTGATTTTTTATTTCGTATCCTAAAGATTTAAATACACTGAGTACTGCTTCCCGACTTTCTGCTTCTTTGCGTAAGATATTGGTGAGCTCCCCCTGAAGTTCTTTCATACGAGTGTCGTAGTCTACCACCTCATCCCGATTGACAAATTCGATGTATTTGGAAGGCACCAGTGAGAAACTTTTGTCTGCGATTCCACCTTCTTCATCAACGCTTACCGATTTGCAGAACTCTGGCACATCGGTATAGGTTTCTGTATGTCCTTCTCGCTGCCAATTATGATAAGTGTCGGCAACCTTGCGAATGTCCTCTTCCGTAAAGCGCACATACTTCTTTTCAAAGGGTTCGCCCATCTGACGCATATCCATAAAGAGAATTTCCTTCTCACGGTCGCGATAATGGATTTCCGCTCCGTTACGATTGACTACACGAGCTTTCTTATTGACATTGAGAATCCAAAGCGTTACAGAAATATCCGTAGAATAGAAAAGGTTGCGAGGCAGTATCACGATAGCCTCCACCAGTCCGCGCTCAATCATTTTCTGGCGGATAGTCCCCTCTGTGCCATCGGCACTCAGTGCGCCATTGGCAAGGATAAAACCGGCAATTCCATTGGCTGAAAGTTTGCTTACCATATTGAGAATCCAACCATAATTGGCATTGGAGGTGGGAGGTACATCGTAACCATTCCAACGAGGATCGTCCGTCAACTGATTATCCGTTCTCCAATCTTTCTGATTGAAAGGTGGATTAGCCATGATAAAATCAGCTTTCAAGTCCTTATGGCGGTCATCGGTAAATGTATTGGCTGCATAATCGCCTAAGTCGGCTGCAATACCACGAATAGCAAGATTCATCTTTGCCAGTTTGAAAGTGGTCTTTGTGTATTCTTGACCATATACCGAGATTTTGCGGCGATTGCCGTGATGACTCTCCACAAACTTCATCGACTGCACAAACATACCGCCCGAGCCACAGCAAGGATCATAAATCTTCCCCTCGTATGGTTCAATCATCTCGGCTATGAGATTGACAATTGTTTTGGGTGTATAAAATTCACCCTTACCCTTTCCTTCCTTAATTGCAAACTTTGAAAGGAAGTATTCATAGACGCGCCCGATGATGTCATTGCCGTCAGCCGATTCGAGTATAGAGTCAAAGCCATCAATCTTATCAAGTAGTGAACCGAGTTTTTCGGCCTCTATACCCAGCGAACTATAATAATTATTAGGCAATGCACCATGCAAAGGTTTGTTCTCTTTCTCTATATCAGCAAGTGCCTTATCTACGATTGAAGCAATATTTGGCTGCTTTGCGTTTTCCTTGATATATGACCATCGAGCCTTTTCCGGAAGATAAAACACATTCTTGGCAGCATAAAACTCCACGCTATCAACAAAGTCTTCAAGACCGTCATTAATTATTTCCTGACGGCGTTTCTCAAAATGGAAGCCTGCATACTTCAAAAATATCAATGACAGGACAACGTGCTTATATTCGCTCGGCTCTATTGAGCCTCGCAATGCATCACACGCTTTCCACAGCACCTCCTCCATTGGGAGATTGTCTTTCTTATTTATCGATTTTTTTGCCATAATTCGTATTATTTTGGTTCCTCAGAGGTTGATAAAAGGATTTCCCAATGCCCCCCAAAACTTGGTCCAACACGTTTAATAACACTCCCTGCTTTCAAACGTTCCAGTGTTATTCTCATTGCTTTCTCCGAGACTTCACATTGTTTTGCTAATGCAGAGATACTGATTTGTGGGTTTTCTGCAATAAGAGAAAGTATCTTATTATGCCCTTGTTGCGCCCTTGTTATGCCCTTGTTATGCCCCATTTGGTCGGAACAGACAGTTTCATGCTCCTTTTCCTGCCCTTCATCCAAAACCTTCGCACAAACTGTTGCTTTCATGATAAAGGCAACCAAGTTGTATTGCGGTTCTCTGACACCTAATGCAGACAACTCACGACACATACGATCAACTCCTTCACCGAACTCTTTTACATAATCGTATGCTTTGAGATATTCCGCTATTTTCGGATTTCGGGAGAAATGGGTGTGACGTATATTGTCTGTGCGGACGATTCCCGGCAACTTACCCGGTGTCTCGAACACAAGACGGTCATCAAACATCTTTATCTGGATTTCCGTTCCCTTTATACTGTAATCGCGATGGCAAACAGAATTTACTACCATCTCTTGTATCACAAACTTTGGATATTCACGGTCGGTCTTGAAGATACCATCTTCTCCAAGATAGGAATGTTCCTTTACCTGCGTTTCGAGATATTCAACAGTTTTCTGTATCTGTTCAAGAATACGACCATCGAAAGTAACATCTTTGATGACATTCATTTCACGACCAACCTTTTCCTCCGTACCAAAATATTTGATAAAACGAACTCTTGCACGTGGAAAATATGTCTGAGGATGCTTGCCAAAAAGCAATATACAAGCAGCGCTGACTTGCGGTACATTGTCTTTATAGATAACAAAGCCCTTGTTTTCTTGCAGATACTCCATTGCAGACTTGCCGTATCCTATCCGCTTCATATAGGCTTTGACTGCATCCATATCTATATCATCAAGCGTGGCATCGTATGCAGTGGAATCCTCATAATAGCGTTCTCCTTTGTCGTACATGAGTTGCAAACGCTCGTCAAAAGTCAGTTTGCGTGATTTGTCTCCGACACGCCAAAACACTTCATCCGCTTGATTCGCATGAAGTCTCGGACTCGCAGGAATATGCATCAGCAACACACGGTTATCACGTCCCTCCGCATCCGTGCAAGGTATATATTCAGGCGTAACAGAAACCGAAGGAACGCAAAAGTCCAAAGGCACACGCAATATCTCATTGAGATGTTCCTTGTCTTGGTCAACACCCTCTATTCTGCGCGTCTTGTCGGATATGCCCACAGCAATCATCCCACCATCTGCATTAGCCATAGCGACTATGATGGTGGCAAGATGTTTTGGCTCAATAAGGATACTTTTACAGTCAAAAGTCTGACCTTCCTGCATCTGCCGTATTTCTTCTATTGTATATTTCATATCCTCTATTCTTCTTTTGTATGACGAATCAATCTGTGAATATCTACATCCAGAACTTCTGCTATCCGTGCCAATGTGTATAAATCGGGTTGTGAATGATTGTTGCACCACTTTGATACCGTTGCCGGATCTTTCTTCAAAGTTTTAGCAAGCCACTTACTCATAATCCCCTTCTCAGCTAAAACAGCCTTTATACAATTCAAATTCGCCATATTGTATTCAATTATAGATTGCGTCAAATGCAAAGTTACACATTTTATTTGAATTACGAGTATAATAGAGGATATTAAATCCGATATATGTGGTGTATGGCAAAAAAATTAGTGGAAAGTAATGGGAGTATGGGATTTATTTGCTAATTTTGCATTGATTTTGAGACAATAAAAATATTATCAATGCAGAGAAACAGAATGAACATATTATCAATAACAACCGCAATTCAGAGCAATAAACGCACTGAATCTGTGTCGAGTGTTCATGTTTCACGCATTGAGCCTCGTATAATAAATACCTTCCAACGAACATAGCGAGTACACTTTTGTACTTTGAGTGAGAATATAAGCTGAATAGTTGGAGAGTCCTTACCAAACCTCCAACTATTTTGTTTTTATACCCATTTGTGACAGTCGCCTTTGTGATGCTCTTCTGCCTTTTCCGTCTAATGGGTACTGATAACTTGATTATTAACGTGCAGTGATGCACATAAATTGAGAAGAAATAAATTATAAATTTGATGGCAGCAAGGTGTTCTTTACATCTGATACCCACTTTTATCACGGAAATAGACACTGTCTGGAATTTTGTGTAAATGGAAACAGGATTCACTTGTAAGTTCTCTTATATCTGGATTCTGTTTTCAAATATAAGCATAAATTGGTTCATAATTTGAATCCCGTATTTTCCATTTACACAAAATATTCTATAGTGCCGAATTATACAATTTATTAGTGCTTCTCGTATAGCATCATGAGCAGGTGTTTCTTCTTGTTGTATACCATCTTTTATCATAATAGGATGTGGTAAAACCTGTATCAATCTATTATATACTTTTATATAGAAATGATAGAGGTTTGCTTCCCATAGATACGGTGTGTCCACCTTACATTAGAATCTCTGTGGTGATTAGCATCAGCAAACATACGTCTTATTTCTGCTTCTGTACATAGATAGTTATCTTCATGGTTTCTTCTGTAGGTATACTTACCTTTTCCTTGTTGTGATCCAAGATTTTTAAATGATTGATATTGCCTAAGGTTATAAAAAAATAATAGAATAGGTATTAGTTTGTGATATTTGTAGAAATGATGCAAATAGATTAATCTTATTTGTGGATATGGATATTTAGTTATATATTTGTGGAAAAACAAATTGTATGATAGCAGAAATTAGATTTAAGAATATGTTCTCATTCAGAGACGAGGCTATATTAAGTTTTGAAGCTGATAGAAGTAAGGATATGGAATCATATCATGTTGTTGAATTGGGTGGGGGTGTGAGACTATTGAAAGTGGCTGTTATTTATGGAGCAAATGCTTCGGGTAAGAGTAATATTATTAAGGTTTGTGATTTTATCAAGTCATTCATTACTTATACTCCACTTAATAAGGCAGAACAAATTCAAGTAGTCCCGTTTCTCCTGAATAAAACAAGTTCAAAGCAGTTATCTGAATATTCGATTTCGTTCTATTTGAAGAATGAGGAGAAAGCTGTTTGTTATGTCTATTCAGTAGCTTTAGATAGATGGCACGTAGCAAAGGAAAGTCTAATCTATTATCCAAGTCAACAGCCTGCTACTATATTTGAAAGAAATACTGAGAATAACGTATCTGTTATTAAATTTGGACAGAAAATCAAGATGTCGCAAGCTGTCAAAGAGGAAATAACATTGAAGTGTTTGCATAATATGTCAGTTTTTGCTGCCTATATGCAGGTGAATACACATATTGTAGAACTAGAGACGGTTCTTCAGTATCTAACCAATCAGGTTATGCCGGCTATTGTACCTGCATCATCTTTAAGTCGTTATGCCGAAGAATCAATCAAGAATGAGTTTGCAAAAGATTATATTTTGAGATATCTGCAGGAAGCAGATTTTAATATTTCAAATATTACTTCCAAAGAACAGGAAACGCATAAGGGGCCGATTAATTATACTATGTATCAGCATAAAGTTTCATCTGATGATGGTAACAATGATTATTATGAGTTCCCGGAACTGTTTGAATCGGACGGTACTATCCGTACGTTTGGCTTGGCTGCTCAAGTACAAAAGATTCTTGAAAGAGATGCTTTTCTCGCAGTTGACGAGATTGAATCTTCTCTTCATCCGAAATTGATAGAATACATCATTGAACGTTTTTTAAAAGAATCAGAGCAAGCCCAGTTGTTGCTCACTACACATTATGATGGACTATTAGGAGAAGAAGATTTGCTTAGGAAAGATAATGTCTGGTTTACTGAAAAGAATCCGGACGGATCAAGTGTGCTGTATCCTCTAACAGATTTCAAGGGATTGAATAGGATCAGTTCTCTCCAAAAGGCATATAAGTTCGGTAAATTCGGTGCAGTTCCTAATCTATAATCGTGTATTTTTATGAGAAAAGCAAGAAAAAATACAGTGACCAGACAGGTTATTCATATCGTCGGTGAGGGTTTGACTGAATTATTCTATTTCAAAAAATACTTGGTTATAGATACTCTATTTCTCCTCGTTTATTTGAAAACAATAGTATTGAGAAAATAGAAAAGAAAATAAAGGAACTTCTGGATGAAGATGTCTTTGTAATATGTGTTTTTGATGCTGATGTTAGCAGGCGTTCTGATGCAGAGAATAAAAAAATGGTATCGTTCAAAAAGAAATATGAAAATAATGCTAATGTGATTCTTTGTGATAGCTTACAGTCAATAGAATATTGGTTTTTACTACATTTTGAAGATACATGTCGACATTTCCAAGATTCAGCAGCAACAGAAAGAGCATTAAAGCAATATCTGCCAACATATGATAAAACTCGGAAATACCTTGAGAAGGATAAATGGGTTAAAGAAATGCTTGTAGGCTCAAAAATGGATAAAGCATGTGAATTGGCCGAAAAATATAAAGGTAGAGATTCTTATAGCGAGATTTATAAGGCGATTAAAAAAGTTAGTGAATCGTTGCAATAAATATGAATTGATGAAAAAAGATTTATATGTTGTTTTGGGAATCATAATTAGTGGAATTGCTATCGCATTTATCATTAATACGATGTTGACATATGGTAATGTTATTAAAACAAGCCTTTCGAATGATTCTTGGTTAAATTTTTGGGGAAGTTATAGTAGTGGAATTTTTGCTGTTGTAGTAGGTTATCTTGCTATTATTTATAGTAATAGAAATAGTGAGAAAGCTATTCTACAACAAGAAAAACTGTTAATTCGTCAACAAAATATTAAAAAGTTGGATGATTATAATAACTGTCTAAAAAATAATTTGGCTTTACTTAATATAGTAGATGTTATGGGAATTACTGTTGGTCTTGACCAGCAGAATATATCATTATCTAAATCAGAAATATGTCAAATTAAAGGTCGAATCTATGCAACAGATTTGCAGTATAGATATGTGTTTGAAGTTGATGTACAACGCCAGAAAACAAATTTAGAAAAGACTTATGAAGAATGCTGGATTAAAGCACGTATTGGACTATCGGATTTATTGGATCAAGAACTCTCTTTTATAGAACGTGTTAATCAAAACAGATATGATATTCAAATAAAAGAGAATAATATGCATCGAAAAAATATCTTATTGGAATTAAGTAAACAAGCGGTAGATATAGAAAAGAGAAAGTTATTTCTGCAAGAGATTAAGGATGTTAACATGGAACTGGAACGATTAGATAAAAAAATTATTTCATACTATGATGATGTTGATAAGATGACCACTTCGATTAAAGATTTTTCGCTTGAATTAAATAGTACTATAAAGGCCTTATTTGATATTTCTTTATTGCTTATTAAAGAGAAAGAGGCTCAATTTAAATTAGAAAAATAAGGGTTTGGTATATATGTTTTAAGTTTTAGGATCACTAGTGTCCCATTAAAATTGGTCCGAATTAAAATTTAAATGAACTTGGCCTATTTGGTCCGAATCGTTCTTTGTCATTTTGAAATTTAGTTTTATCAAAGAGGTCTCTCAGATGAGTTTTATCTGTCAATGAGATATTCAATATTTGTAGTACTTCGTATGTACTTTACTAGTCTACATACTAAATAAGGCACGCTATATTTATATTTCTGCAATCCTATATGATAAGAACCGGTAAGTTTGACTTTTGTACGATATCGGAAGTGGTAAGGTTTATGAAGAAGTTTTCCTAATGCTGGCGTTTCCTCCTAATCAAATATGTCTATACAGATTTTTCGGTAGTTGAGGAAGGCTTGCTGTTAAACACATAATAAATAAAGCTTGTAAATAGAGAAGGCTGAAGAATGAAGTCATAGAATTTAGCGCATGATCTTTTCTTTTTATCACTGAACTTTTCGTTTTTCAGTAATATTTTGTAATTTTGCCACACAATTGAGAAACATATAAAATATGGTAACTATATATTGCCTTAAAGTGTGAATCCTTGTTAAGCTGGAAAAGCCACGCGACTTTGACCCTTTTGGGCACGCAGGATTGCCCCCTTTGGCTACAATATGATTGACCCTTTTGGCCAAAATAGTATTGACCACTTGGTACACCTGTTGTTATAGATTTTTTTGTGTAGATTTGAGTACCCGAGTCCTGGTGTAACGGGGGCGATAATAAAATCTATACAAATGGATAAACGAATCAAAAACATTTTAAGATGTTATGCGGTCGGCATGGGAATCAAGGAAACGGCGTCCACGTTTCATACTTCCCGTAATACAGTCCGCAAGTATGTCCGCTTGTTCCTTTCAAGCGGTAAGAGTATTGAACAACTTCTTTCCCTGTCCGATGGGCAGTTGGATGAGTTGTTCGGCTGTACGGAATCCCGGCATCGGGAGCCTTCTTCCAGAAGGATTGAATTGGAAGCCTTGCTTCCCGGATATGTATCCCGCCTGTCACGTAAAGGCATGAGTGTCCGAAAACTGTTCAAGGAGTACCATGCCGAATATCCGGACGGTTTCCGGTTGTCTTCCTTCAAACGGGCTGTCCGTCAGTACAAGTTTCACATCAAGGTCGTCGGTCATGTCGAGCACTATGCCGCAGACCAGATGTATATTGACTTTGCCGGTGATAGGCTTGAAGTCGTTGATGAAATGACAGGTGAGACGAAAAAGGCCGAGGTGTTCGTCGCCATTCTTCCGTTCAGCCATTATACCTACTGCGAGGCCGTATGGTCCCAACGCAAGGAAGACCTGATAAAGGCATGCGAGAATGCCATGCAATATTTTGAAGGCGTTCCTGCGGCTATCGTCCCCGACAATTTGAAGGCGGCCGTTACACGCAGCGACCGCAACGAGCCTGCCATCAATGATGATTTCGCCGCTTTTGCCGAACATTACGGCTGTGCGGTCTATCCTGCCCGTGTACGCCACCCCAAGGACAAGGCCTTGGTTGAAAATGCCGTAAAGCTCCTTTACCGTTCCATTTACCTTGATATGGAGGGAATGACATTCTCCAGCCTGGAGGATCTCAATACCGCTATCCGTATCTCCCTGCTTGATTTCAATGAAAAGGTGATGGCCGGACGGGAGATGTCACGCAAGAAAATGTTCCTTCAGGGAGAGAAGGACTATCTTCGACCGCTTCCCGTGAAACGTTACGTGGTGAAAGAAAGGAAGCTAATGACTGTCGGGAATAACTCTTACGTCTCGTTGTTCAAACACCATTACAGCGTTCCAAAGGAGTATGTAGGCAGGCGCATGACGATTCTCTATGATGCCGACACGGTGGAAATCT
>OHYP01001028.1_pt1 | contig 11047 bp, 14 predicted proteins | sample 1580341 | NCBI WGS metagenome assembly OHYP01 (sample SAMEA3882509, study PRJEB24775) | human gut metagenome | biome: human-associated habitat; feature: intestine environment; material: feces | place: Netherlands | collected 2009/2010 | reverse complement strand
CATGTTGCCATAGCTGTTGATGTCCCCCTGGGTGCGCTTGCCGTTCCAGCGGTAGGCCGTCTCCACTGTGCCGCCCTCTGCGGCGTATACCGGCGTGCCCACCGCCGCGCGGAAGTCCAGCGCCCGGTGCAGGCTGCCGTCATTGTAGAGCCAGCCTGCGGTGATAATGTGTTGGGCCAGGGGCCAATGCAGCAGGGCTTCTTCATTCTTCAGCCGCATTTTTATCCTCCTTATTTTGTCCTCTTCCATATCCATACCGATAAATAAGGCGGCATGTTGTTGTGGGCTGCCCCGGAACCGCCGGAGGCGACTGTTACGGTTTTGGATTCCCAGTTCGGAATACCCCAGCCACTTGATTGCGTTTGGACATACGCATCCGCAGAGCTTCCGGTTTTGGAGCGTATTACGTTGCTTCCGTTGGCCACAGACAGCGAATAATCCGGTAGCTCGCTTTGTGTAAGCTTATGGGTGAATTCGCCCCCAGTGCTACCTGCGGGATAACTGCTGGAAGCACCAAGCAAAAAGCGGTCAGAAATTCTTTCCCAGGTACCGCCAAATAGATTTGCCGGGCTTGTACTGCTTACGCTCATGTAAATGCTGCCAATCGGCCAGGCCGCAAGTTTTGCTTCCGCGATGGCTGCTTTTACCGCCACCGGCGTTGCCGCAACACCACCATTGGTCGAACTTGTTGAACTGGTCGAATCACTCAATTTCACACCGCCCAAAGTCGAAGCATTACCTGTCGGCAGTGTATAACTCGTACTACTTGCCGGTGTCATATAAATCTGGTTTGCGTTCAGTTTTCCATTTGTCTTAGCCGCATCATACTGGCTTTGTGTCAGGTAGTTAATTACAAAACTGTCCAGCTTTGTATCAGTAGCCATAATCATATACCTCTCGTTACAATCGCACTGATTGCGGATAATCCGCTCGGCAGCCCAGTCAGTTTACCGTTGCTGATGCTTAGGCTCAGGTTGGTGCTGCTTGGGCCGCCGTACATGGCGCTCTTGTGGTACTTATCGCCCTCAAACGCGATCAGGCTCGTAGACTGTCCGCCCCAGCCGCTGGAACTGGTCATGGTGCCGTAGCCCCAAATCTTGATTGCCCCGTCAGTGCGCTTAAAACTAACGCTGGGGTTGGTGTTCGTGATGGCGTATGCTTCCACATTGTTATTGCCACTGCCGCCGGAACTCCCGCCGCCGGCATAAGTTCCTGTCACACCAAAAATGCTCACACCGCTCTTAATGTTCCCGGCCACCAGGTTTGCATCGCCCTTGATTGTCTGTGTCCCGCTCAGGTATTGCCCAGATGCAATGCTCTGGTCGGTTGTCTTCGGGATGTAAGTTGCTGCGCTTTTTTTGGTCACATCACTGCCAATATAAGTGCTCGATATCGCATTCACGGTCACTTTGCTCAGTCCGTCATATCCGCTGTCCGGGCTTACCGTCTGGGTGCTCTCGCTGGGCGTAACCGTTTTGGTCTGCAAGCTTGGCGTGTTTCCGCCACTGCTGCTCCCGGCATAACTGCCTGTCACATTAAAAATCTTTACGCCGCTCTTAATATTGGCCGCAGTCAAATTGCTGTCACCCTTAATCGTCTGGGTTCCATTCAAATACTGGCCGGATGCAATGCTCTGGTCACTCGTTCCCGGCGTATAAGTCGCAGCACTTTTTTTCGTCACGCCGCTTCCCACATAAGTTTTTGATACTGCATTCACTGTAACCTGGCTCAAACCATCATAGCCATTGTCGGCCTTAACCGTCTGTGCGCTCTCACTGGGGCTTACGGTCTTGCTCTGCAAACTCGCCCCACTGGCACCACCCGTCACAAAGCCGCCCTGCATATCTACCTGCGTACTTCCTAAATACACACCCATGCAACTGTCACCACCTTCTGAGCGTAACGTTTGTCGCGCCAACACTGGTTGCCGTTATGTCAATGGTTTTTGCGCTGCTGCCGTCCCATGCGCCCTGACTGGTTCCGTTCAGTTTGATGGTCAGGCTGTTATTTAGTTTTTCGGCGCTCGTTGCGGAGCCGCCTGCGTTGCTGGAGCCGGCATAGTTTGTGGTTCCGGTGACTTTGGCCCCTGCGGCACTGTGGGCAATTACCCCTTTCGGCAGGTCGGCAGCCTGCACCGTATCACCGGTCAGGTCGAGGACAACTTCATCATTGATAACAACCTTGTTGACCGCCATATCAGCCTCCGATCGTCAGGGTTTGCCCGCCCGCGGCGTTATCAACGTATGTGGCCGGGATAGCCGCCACGGTGACCTGCGACAGGCAGTTATACGCTTTGTCGGGTAGCACAACCTGCTGCTCAAAGGTCGGTGTAACGCTCTTGGCCTGCGGCTTCATACCTTCGCTGCCGCTCATAGAGCCTTTCACGCCCAGGACTGTAACGCCCTCGCGGATATTTGTGGGCACCAGCTTGGCCTGTTCGGTCGCCGCGATAGTCACTCCGCCCGCGCCATCATGAAAGCCCATGGGAATGGTGTACTTACCAGAAACGGTGCTGATTTCACCGTTGACTTCGCCGTTGTTGGGCATTGTGCCGGTCATTTTAGCGCCACGCGCGTAGAATGTTTTCCCGTTCAAAACCTCCGCCACAGCTGCGGTAGCATCGCTGGTATCCGCGTCTTTTGTGCTGGTGCCGGTAATGGGCGCGCCGGACTTATCGTGTGCCGTGATACCTTTTGCCAGCTTGTCCGGGGTAATGGTATCTGCGGTAAGGTCAAGTTTCGTTTCCTTGCCGATAACAACCTTGTTTACGTATTTATTGGGCATTGTAGTATTCATCTCCTATTATCAGTGTGTAGCCGCTTGAATCGTTGGATACCTCGTACTGCGGTATCTTGCGGATTGTCACGTCTTTCTGCATCAGTTTTTTCGCCGTGGGCAAAACCTGCGCCGTAAACAACGGCGTGATGTCATACGGCCCGCTATACTCCGGCGCACTAACCACTGCGGTGCCGGTCACGTCCACCCGCACGGGTGCCGCTCCGGCAATGCGCACCGATACGGCGCTCTGTTGAGCCACTCGCACCTGGATCATGCACCATCAACCTCCTGGAATAAGGTCGGGCTCATTTTGAGCGTCAAAATCTCCGTCTGCGGCTGGTCAGTGCTGTCCCGCAACGTGATGCGGGTGTCCATGCACAATGCTTCGCCGCCCAGGAATTTGTACGTTTCTTCCCGCGTCCAGGGGATAAGGATGATGTTCTGCCCTTCCTGCCGGGTGCAGTCATCCGGCCAGACGTTGGATTTAATGGCCGGGAAGCCATTATAATTTTTTTGTTTAAATACAAATTCTATCCGGCTCACATCGTCCAAATCCATCCCGATTTCCACGGGCAGCGCAAATTGCGTTCCCTGTTTCATTCGTTTTTCTCCTGGCTCGGCTGGTTCTCCGCTGCCATTTCCTCCGCCGCCATGTTCTCCCGCACGGTGGCAAGTACGTTCTCCAAAACCAGCTCAGATACCGCAAAGGGGATTTTCGCTTCATTGATCGCGGCAATAATCTTGCGTTTGCACTCTTTAATGCGTTTGGTATCGGTCATGGTCTTTTCCTCCTTACAGCCGCGCGTTCACGGCATTTTTCAGCGTGGCAATGGCGGCCAACAGATCCTCATCCAGAGCCACGAAAGAGGCCCTGTTGTTCTGGCTGGTGATATTGCCATCACTGTCCAATTCGGTGTATGTGTAGCTCACGCGTTCGCCCTCAGCGGTCGTTACGATTGCCACGCCGGATAATTTCTTCATGCTAATTCCTCCGATTCATCCAATAGAATGTCTGCGGTTTCGTTCGCGCCGGTGTCCATAGCCAACAGGTCATCTGCGGCGGTGGTGCTTTCGTCCTGGGCGCGGGCGGCGGTGCTGGCGGCCAGATCAATGCCTGCCGGGTCGCCCGCGGGGTAGCTGCTGTCACTGCGGTCGGCATAGCTGCCCTCATAGCCGCGCTGGGCGGCCATGCAGAGCCACACAAACTGCTGCCTCGGTGCGCCGTGTACAATGGCATACTGGCCGCAGTTTTCGGCCCACAGGTGGCCGGTTCCATCGCAATCCGTCAGCAGCCAGGCGGGCTGCCCGTGCTGGGCGATGGTCTCCGCATAGCGCGGGTCAAGGGCAATCAGGCACCAGCCTTCGGGACCGCACTGGCCCTTGCCCCAGTCCGCAAAGGTTGGCACCGGCGTCTCAAAGGCGGCCATTTTCAGCGCGCCGAAGCTGGTAGGCACCACGCGGGATTTGCTGCCCCAAACGTCCAGATTGTGTACATTCAGCTTGCCGGAAATACCCACCCGAGATGTGTTAAAATCGGCATCGCTGTCATCGCTGCGGTTGTAGGTGATCTGCATCCCAACGTAAGATGTGGGGTCAAGTCCATTCACCCAGCCGTATTTGGCGTACTTGCTGCACGCGCCGATGTAGCTGCTGCCCGCCTCTGAGTACAACACACCAGTTAGCCCGATTGTCCCCGTGTTGATGGTGGCATACCAGGCGATGTGCCTATTGTCAATGTACACGCGCTCCCCGGATTCTGTGCCCATGCGAATGTAGGCGTTGTCCAAGTCGTACACAGTGCTGTACTTGAGATTGTGAATCTGTCCGGTCGTGATGTTTCCGCCGTTGATAATGGTCTTATCCTGGTTCCATGTGCTCAAATCCGAAAATGTCACCATGCCGGATAGGTTGATCTGTGCGCTGGTGATCTCTGTTCCGCCCGCCGTCAGCTTGATGGTGCTGGAAGTTCCGCTGGTGGAAGCCGTCAGCTTAATTTCGCCCACCGTCTGCTTGATCTCGGTTTTGGTTTCGTTGGCGGTCAGATAGTCGCCGGTGCTGGCCGTCCAGGCAGTGGGGGCGTTGCCCATCTGCACCATGGGGTGCATGATGGTCAGGTCATTGGTAACGGTGGCGTTATCGTTCGCGGTACTCACAAACAGACCGTCCGCATAGCCGTCCGCGGTCGCTGTGAACGCCGCCCAGCGCAGCTTCCAGCCGTTGTCCAGCTCAATGTCCTGCTGGGCCTGCTTGAACGCGGAGCCGTAATAACTTTTTGCGCCGCTGCTGTTCTTGGTCTCGAACTGCAAAAACAGGCTGTCCGTGCCGGAGTTGAGCTTGTACAGTACCGATGCACAATAGGTCATGCCCTTGGCAATCACCAGCGTTTTGTCCGCGCCAAAGTGGAAGCGGGTGTTCTGCGCCCTATTGGTCACTCGGACGGATTCACCGCTGATCGTGTATGCCCCTTTTTTTCTCAGGTCATTGCCGCCTGCATCCAGGGTCGCATTGTTCCAGTCATCGGTGCCCGCAATAATATTGTTGCCGCCGGTGATTCGCTGCGTTACCGTCTGGGTAATGCTGTCAGCTTTCTGGTCAATCGCGGATACTGATTCTTTAACGGTTTTGAATTCCTGCTTTGTGCTGTCCAGGTCGTTTGAAATGGTTGTGGTGGTCTCTTTCAGGCTGCTGACTTCCGTTTTGATCTCATCCGCCGATTGGGAGATCAGGCTTTTGGCGTTTTTCTCTGTTATGTAGTCCCCGCTGCTAGCTGTCCACGCGGTCGGCGCATTGCCGTATTGCAGCATGGGGTGAAGCATCGAAAACTTGTTGGTGTAGCTGCCGCCAACCCCCGCCTTTATGCTGCCGCAGCCAAGCTCGACCGTTTTCAGAATACCGGTGCTGCTGGGTGTCCAGGTGCCATACCGCAGCACCCAGCCGTCTGTCTGCTGAATTTCAATCTGGTTTTCGGTTGTTATGCTGGTATAGTAAGAATTTCCGTTGTCGGCGGCATATATAAGGCTCAGGCACAACCCGTCGGTGCCGGAAATTGGCTTGTACATGACGGACAGGCATAATGTGACGCCTTTTGTAATGCGAGCGCCAACGGTGTTGAAAACAAAATACCGATTGGAGTTTGCGTTTATTACGGTCGCGCTTCCGGTATCGTTGTACGTGACCGAACTGCCGCTGACCGCGTTGCCTTGCAGCTTGGCATTCTTGAAGCTCTCACTGCCCAGGATCAGGTTGCCGCCGCCGGTGATTTTGGTGTCTTTTTTCACCTCAGAGGAAAGCCCGTCCACCGTTGCTTTCAGGTCGGTGTACTTGCCGGTCAGGTCGCTGGCCTTTACTTCCAGGCCATCCACGCTGGTCTTGATCTCCAGCATCTTGCCGGTCAGGTTCTTGTAGCTCTGGCTGTTCACTGCGCTGGAACTTTCCCGACTGGCGCTGCCCACGCTCTCAAAGCTGGCATTGCCGGAGGAGATTGTGGCGCTCATCAGGTAGGTGTCGAACTCCCGCCCGCGTGCGTCCTTAACGTGCACGATCTGCCCGCAGGCAAGGCCGGAACTGCTGGGCACCGATACTTTGCAGGGGGTGTAGGTCACGTTTTTCAGCACGTTGTACAGGTTTTGGACAACGCTTTTCAGGTTGGCTTCGGTGCCGGTTGTCAGCAGCAGGTTGCCCTGCACTGCATAGGTGTTGGTGGCGGTGGTGCTGTCGGGGTAGATGACCCCCACGTCACTGTCCGACTGCCGGATCTGGACTTTCTCAATGGCCTTGACCGCGTAGTCCTCGTAGCTCAGGCTGTCAGCATAATAGGCGGTGCTGTTGCTGGCACCGTCCGGGGTGATTTTAGCAGTGCTGCGCTTGTCTGTGTAGGTCAAGAATTGCAGCTTGCCGTCTGCATTCATGTGGGCGTAGCAGCCTGCCGCTTCCGCCGCCCAGGAGATAATCTGGCGGCAGGTTAAATCATCCGCATAGAACGCCTGCACGCTGTAGCTGCCATTGATGGGCAGGCTGCTGCTGGCCAGCGTAACCCCCGCCCGCTGGCAGGCCAGCTGAACCAGCTGCCAGATAGTTTTGGGGAACTGCGCCTGATTGGCGTGCAGCCAGCCGGAGAAGTCCGCATCCAGCTTGGACATGGTGTCATAGGCCACTACTTTGTATACAGCATTAGAACCGGATACCTCACGCATCATGCCCTGGTATTCCGGTTTTTCGCAGTAGAACACGCCTGCTTTTGTCCGGGTATTTGCATCGTCTACTGTATACAATGTTAGCTTGTCGCCCTGGGCAATCAGCTTTTCATCTGCGGCAATGTACTCCACTTCTATTTCATCGGTGCACGCGCTGCCCAGTGTAAATTCGTTTTCGCTGTTTACGCTGGTTGTTAATGTGCAGGATAAAATAATGGTGGAACCAATCTCTGACCCATCTTCTTTTACAAGCAAATAATTCAGCATTTGGTTCCACCTTCTTTACTTTTCTACCATGTCAAAGCTGACATCTGTATACAATCCGCCGTCCTCTTTGCACATGGTCAGGTTGTAAGTTGTATAGGAAATATCGCCTGTGTAGGCTTCCATTGTATGGGTTTCCCCCTGGTCAACGTAAGTTGCCGTATATTCCTTACCCTGCACCATCCCCACAAGCTCTTTCAGCTCGTTTCCGGTCATGGCATTGTAGGTCAAGCTTACTTTGTGCAGGTCGCGGCGCAGCCAGTCAATGTGCATCACGCCATCTTCGGTTCGCCCACTGTTTGAACCGGTATAGTTGGTGTGCTCTATCTTTACCCCATGCGGTTCATACAAATTTGTGCCATTTGCAGCCCATGTGGAGCTTTTTTTATTAAATGTCATGGCATCACCTTAAAATGCCGGAACACCGGTTCTGATTTGTTCGCGCTGTGCCTGATTTTTGACTGCGCGGAACACTTCTTTGCCGTCAATGATAATGCGGGTATCGCTGCCCTGCATCTGGGCCAGCATCTGCCGCATCAAAGCCAGCATTTCCCGGTCGCTTTCGGCGTTTGCTTCCAGCACGGTTGCTTTCATCAGGCTTTGCGGGGTCACAATTTCGGGGTTTGTCTGTGCATTAGCGTATTCGCCTGCCAATACAGGTGTAGGGGATGTCAGAACACCGCCGCTGGCAAGGTGGGGCAGTTCGGATATATTGGGGATAAAGTCAAACGTAACGGCATCCCACAATTTATGCCCTGCAATGCTGAACGATGGAATATCAATCTTCAAGCTGTTCAGCCAGCCAATAAAATTGTTGATTAAGTCAATACCACCATTTATAACGCTTTTAATCACATCAAGCGCTTTTTCACGCCAATCGTTAAGAGTTTGTATAATGTCAACGCCAAACGCTTTTTTGAAAAAAGTATTGAACCCTTCAATTACGCCCTGAACAATTTGGCTTAATCCACTAAAAATTTCACGCCAATTTCTTGTAAAAACACTACAATACCCGTGAACGCTGTAGTAAGAGTAACAACAATGCCTGAAATAATAGCGCCGACAAAATTGCCAATCCACTTAAAAGCCGCATTGAACGCTTCTTTTATTTGTGCTGTCTGTTCATCTGTCAGCAAGCCCAAACCACGCACTGCAACGCTAATTGCTTCAAATCCAAGAACCGCCATGCCTGCAATCTGACCGCCTGGAGTAAGCAAAAGTCCAAGACCCACTGCTGTTGTAATTAGATCTCCCAAATTCAAATCAAGTTCTTCTATTGCTGCGCCAAAAGCCGTCTTAAAGCGGTTAATAACATCTGGCAGTGTTTTTTCAAAGAAGTTCTTTATTCCTTCTTTGACATCATCGGGAAGCATATCAAGAATATTGTTTTTCAGCTCAATCAGTGCTTCTTTTGCTGGCTGCAATCCTTCTATCAAACCGTCCAGAAAACCAGCCGCAGAAGCTTTAATAATTTCAAAGCCGTCTTTCAATCCATCACGGAATTTTTCGCTGTTCAGTAGTAAATTTGTAAATTGCGCTGCAATTACTGCAACTGCGATAGAGACGGCCAATAGGCCAGGTATTTCGGATTGCCCAGGCAAAGCGTTTACATGCATTTTCATGGACATTTTGTTTTTAATGCCCATAATCAAGTCCATCACGCTTCTTACTTTATCTAGGCCACTAACGACAAGGTTTGGTACTTTCCACGCCAAAAACGCTGCCCCAATGCCTGCAATAACCGGCAGCACCGCTTTTGCTGCATTCTTAATCCTGTCAACCCATTCTGTCACCTTGCTTTCCGCAAGCTGGCCAAACATGTCATAGCCGGAAAGGTCAATCCCGCCCAGCGCACTGCCGCCGGTTCCGGCATCTCCGCCGCCGCTGCCACTGCTGCTGTTATCCTGTGCAACGTTCAGTTCATCAAACCCGCCAATCAAATCACGTGTTTTTTTCGCGGCTTTTGCAGCAGAATTTGCCACATTGTTCAGCCCTGCGCTTGCTCCGCCGGTAGCTGCGGTGGCTTCGTTCTTAAAATCAGCCCACTTTACCTGTGCGCCAAACAACCGGGCAATAGCTGAAATTACCGTCTGAACAACTTTTACCACCGCAATCATTGGCGGCAGAATTGCATTTACCACCGGTATCAGCACAGCACCGATTGCTTTTGCCAGCTGTTCCACCTGCGATTTCAAAATACGCATCTGGTTTGCCGGTGTATTCAGTGTGCGGCCCATGTCCATCTGTGCATTCGTGGTTTGCTTCATAATGGCAATGTAGCGCAGTTGGGCTTTGTCTGCCTGCGAAAGGCTGTTAATCTTTTTGTTAATGCCCAGGTTATATAGTTCCTGCTGTAATCGAGCGTTGGATATATCCACACCCAAGCGGCGGATGGGTTCCAGTTCGCCAGAGATTGCAGCCTGCAATTTTTGGAAAGATTCTTCAATCGAAAGGTTGTGGAACGATGCAAGGTCATAGCCCAGCTGGGTCAGGTTAGAACTTAAGATATAGGCTCTATCCCCGGCCACGCCAAAGCTCGTGGTAAGGTTTTGGAACAAGGCCATGTTTTTCATTGCCTGTCCGCTGTCCACGCCCAGCAGTCCCTGCATGCGGTCTGCAAGTTCTGCCCCCTTGTCTGCAAAATCCCCCATTGCAACGGAAAACAAGTTGATATCTTCAACATATTCGCTGTACTTTGCAATCGCCTTGCCCAACGTCTGGGAGATTGCCACAATGCTAATCAGGCTTTTGGCCTTGTTTAGCAAGTTACTGAACGCACCGCCCAAAAGGTTAGTTTCGCTCACGGCCTTTTTGGAAGAAAGGTTGTCCATCGCCTTTTTCAGTCTGTCAAGCCCTTTTGTTGCGTTCGCGGTGTCTGCTTCAATTTCTACTGTTAGCTTGTCAATCTGTACTTCTGCCAAAACCTCACCTCCCAAACATGCGTTCCATAAATTCCTGTTCCTGCTTTTCCAGCCTGCGCTTATGCTGTTCTTCCGCTTCCTCTTCCGTCAGCGGGTAGGGTTCGCTAGGGTACTTAAACTGTGTTTTCCCCTTTTGGATAAACATATTTCCAACGCTGGCCTGCAAAGCTGCCATTGTGTACTGGTTTTCCATCCACGCTTCAAAGTTCCACCGCTGCATGCGCAGTTGATGGGCTTTGCGGTAGGCAATGGCAAGTTTTGGTTTCTGATTCCAGTATTCGTCTGCGCTCATGCCAATGCTTAAGTAAAACGGGAACATTTCATCAAAGATTTGTCCCCATGTTTTTTCTTCTTTGGGGAGATCGTCCGTTACTCGGTCTCCCACGTCACCTTTTTTCCGTCATCTGCCATGCTGTTGATTGCGTCAGCGTACATATCGGCCAGAATGCCGCACAGCTCAACGCGCTCTTCAACGGTCATGTGGTTCCAGATGTTATCCGCCGTCTTGCGTTTCACTCCCTTGCAGCGGGCTGTAAAAGCGCCATAAAACAGCTTTTCCATCTGGGTTGCAGGCTGTGATTCCAACGCGTTCAGGTTAAAACCGCCCGCTTCCGCCTGCTTTACAGTTTCGCGGGTATACATCAGCTCATAAGCTTTGCCGTCAAATTTAATTTTCATGTTTTAATCCCCCGATACCGCGATGGTGTCCATAAACTCAAACTCGCCGTCAGAAGTAATGTCGATATTAAAAGCGATTGCGTCATCCACGCCTTTGCCCGGCACCTGGGCGCCGGCGGTGGCGGCGTTGCCGCCGCCGCCCAGCTTCTCCAGAATGACCTGTACGTTGGTATCTACCATGGAGCGGGCGGAGATAATGACCCGCTCGCCGTC
>OHYP01001022.1_pt1 | contig 11094 bp, 8 predicted proteins | sample 1580341 | NCBI WGS metagenome assembly OHYP01 (sample SAMEA3882509, study PRJEB24775) | human gut metagenome | biome: human-associated habitat; feature: intestine environment; material: feces | place: Netherlands | collected 2009/2010 | reverse complement strand
AGAGCACCTGACTCTTAATCAGGGTGTCCAGGGTTCGAACCCCTGATCGCGCATTCTAATCACTGTTTTTGCGGACTTGAGAGCCGCGGGGACGGTGATTTTTTTGTACTTTAAATTCAAATATCCGTCTCTTCCCCATTACAAAAAGCGGACAGCTCAATCACCATCCGCTTTTCTTATCGATTTACTATTTACATCACTTACAGGCTTTCTACTTTTCCGCAAACAACTCTCAGGATTGTTCTCAAGTCTTCGATATCAACAGTTCCGTTTTTGTTTATATCTCCCGCCTGTTTCTGCGTTTCTGTCAGTTGTGTCTTTTTACAAATACTTCTCAAGGCTTCACGGACATCGCCGATTTCAACCTTTCCGTTCAAGTTTACATCCCCTTTGACAACTTCAACTTCATCTTTTACAAACTCGACTTTTACAATGCCTGATGAAGCTGTAATCGCATATTTCATAGTAGTACCAGTATAAACCTGACCGTTTTCTTTGTACACTTCTCCGTTAATCGTCCAGTTTTTCACAGAATAACCTTCGTTCGGAGATGCCATAAATTGAACTTCTGTATTCGGAAGAATCTGCGCTCCATTTGATAAATTTTCTCCTGTTGCCGCATTAACCGCTCTTAAAGAACCGTTTGAACCGGATTCATACTGAAGCGTGATCTTCTGTTCTGTGCTTGAATCACCTTTGACAATAATTTTTACATCTACCGAGCCTTCCAAATAGTGATCTGTAGCTGTCGCATGCACAGTTACAGTCGCTTCACCCGCCTTTTTCGGGATCAGCTTACACGATCTGTCTGCGTACGCCTCTTCCACGTCACAAATGTCAGGGTTGTTCGCTTTAAAAGTCACGATTCCCGGAGCTGCCCCCTGCAGGAATACCTCTTTTGCATTTCCTCCCAGTTCAACTGTCATTACCGGACTTGTCACAGCGATCGGGTGTTTCACTTTCTGATAGTTTACATCAATTACATACTCCCGCTTTTCTTTCTCATTCTTTTCGTAAAGAGACGTCTCGTAATAAACTTTGCCGTCCGCTACATGCAAATACCAGATACTGCCCGAAACATTTTCTTCTAACTCAAAAACTTTTTCCGGCTCTGTATTCTTATCAAAGTTCCATTTCCATACAGCTTTCGGAGTGTTGTAGTAAAGCATCCCGTCATAATATGCAATTTCCATACAACCCTTGCCTTTATTATACTGTGACACCGGCCACTCATCCTCGATCTCAACGACCAGTTCTCCCTTCTGAGTCGGGTCTTCCGAATCATACCTCCATATTCCGCTCTTTATCACTCCGTCTCTGGGGAATGATCCGGCAACATATAAACCGCCTTTATATGCGGCCATTTTTCTGGAAACCCATTTCCACTCTACGTTGTCATAAGTTGTATCGTTACAAATTTCATAGCCTTCTCTGTTCCATGTGTGATCTGAAAATTCCGTCTCACTTTTCAGGAAATATTCATGTTTTACAGGGTGGCTTTTTTCCTCCAACACACAGCTTCCGTCATCCCATGTCGCGTCTACAAAATACCATTTTCCATTAATTTTAATCTGATTCCACGCATGAGGCTGGCCTTTTGAAACTCCACTCACTACTTTACACGGAATATTCAGGCGATTCATGTAATACTTATACGCCAATGCATATCCTTCACACACACATTTTTTCTCAAAAATGGCACCTTCAATATCATGGGCCACAAAAGCGCCCAATGACGCACTGTACTGAATTGTTCTAACCAGATGATCATGCACTACAAGCGCTTTTTCCAGATCAGTCGTACAGTTTTCCGTCATCTCTTCAACCATTTCCCATTCCCGTTCCAATTCTTCCGTACGGTCAAAAGGACTTCCTGTCTCGCCGGAATAATAAGGATAATAAGTTTTCAAAAGTCCTGTTTGCGGATCTGTATCGGTTATATCGTTTCGGATCGTCCAATAATATTCCGGTTCCTCATAGTGGATACCGAAAATCACCTTGTTCAATTCTTCATGCGTTATTTTGTACGCGGTTAAATCAATCGCCGTCTGCTTCTTTGCCCAGCAGTCTTTCAGATATTGATCTAACGGAAGCAGCTTCTCTTTAGAGTTTGCTTCTGCAAGCTGTACTTCTGACTGCACTGCCGCCTGCTACGGGTTTTCCTGTGCTCCTACGACGGACGTCCCCGCAATCAATATTCCGCCGCAAAGCGCCAGTGCGCCCGCTCGTTTTTTCCAACCTCTTTTCCATGCCTCATAGTTTTTGTTCATTTTTCTTTTTCCCCTTTACCTTCAATCTGTCTTATGAGTCGCTATGCTGCACTCTATCGTTTTATAAAATTCTTAACAAGTTGCTCCGCCTTTCAAATGTTTCTGCGCTCTTATGTTTTCATCTTTGCGGGCTAACAGTCCATCTCCCAAAAGCTGTTCCTGAACATTTTCAAATCCGAGTCTTTCAACCGTATCCGCAAATCGCTCTCCCGTGATCCCCTGTTCCCGGAACAAAAGAATTGCTTTTTCCACAATATCAAGCACTTCTTCTTTATCTGTAAACACTTTTTCAAGGTATCTTCCCCGCGCTACTTTCTTGCCCCAGCGTCCGCCTATATATACGCGATACCCCGAAACAAATTCTTCAGTCACACCAAACGGACATTTACTGATGCACCTTCCACAGTGATTACATACATTTTCGTCGATCACAATCTTTCCGTCCACCATTTTTGCCGCATGGATCGGACAATTTTTTTCTACCTGGCAAATCCGGCAGCCACGGCACTTTTCAAGATCGACCCACGGAACTTTCTGACCGATAATTCCAAGATCATTCAGATCCGGTTTTACACAATTATTCGGACATCCTCCTACCGCGATCTTAAATTTATGCGGCAGCTTCACATCGCTGTATCCATGGAAAAATCTTTCATGAATTTCTTCGGACAATGCAAACGTATCGATCAGCCCGTACTGACAAGTCGTTCCCTTGCACGATACAACCGGACGGACTTTTGAGCCGGTTCCTCCCATCTCAAGTCCTGCCTGCATCAGATATTCCCGCAGCGGTTCTATATTGTCATAAGGAACGCCCTGAATCTCCATCGTCAGACGAGAGGTCATTGTCACTTCTCCGCTTCCGTATAACTGCGCCGCCTCGGCAATCGTGTGCGCTTCTTCGGCTGTAATCTTTCCGTTTCTTGTGATCACACGTCCGTTAAATTTATCCGGCGTCCTTTTATCCTTTAAAAATCCAAGCGCTTTTACTCTCGTCTCGTCTTCTTTAGAGACAGCTTCTTCTATATTATTTTTCACTTTTACATCATTGAAAAATGTTGCTCCTTCAAGAACGACTGTATTCGTATAGCCGTAATGACGCAACCGGTTTTGAAGAAAATATCCTCTTTTGCCCTTTGCACAGACAAGAAGCAGTTTCTCCTCTTTTCCAAGTCCTTTGATTTCGCCGTTTACAGCTCCTAAGTTTACATATACCGCTCCTCTGATCGACGGCTCCGGCGCAACATCGACAACCGTATAGCCTTCTGCTTTTCCTGCGGCATACTCCGCAGGAGTCATGCTGACGATCGTACCGTCCAGTTTGTTCATCAATACATAAACAGCCTGCACAAACGGATGGATTGCTGTTGAGAACGGCGGTGCATATGCGAAATCCGCATTTTCAAAATCATCCAGAACCGCGCCCATATTCAATCCCATCACTGCGATATCAACCATCTTATCAACAGAGCCCGGACCAAACACCTGAACGCCAAGCAGTTTTCTTGTACTCCGGTCTGCAATCAGTTTCGTAATGAAAAACGAAGCGTCCGGATAATAATGCGCTTTATCATCCGTCGGAACAAGCGCCGTAACTACATCGTAGCCCGCTTCTTTTGCCTGCGCTTCTGTCAGTCCTGTTCTTCCGGCATTCAGACCCGGAAGCTTCACAACGCCTGTGCCGAGAACTCCCGGATACGACTTCTGCGCTCCGGCAAGTACCTGTGCCAATGTACGTCCTTCCAGATTCGCCGAAGATCCCATCGGTGACCACTGACGTTTTCCCGTCAGACGGTTCTTCACCATCACACAGTCTCCTGCCGCATATACATCATCCAGATTCGTTTTCATCTGATCGTCTGTAAGAATCGTTCCTTTGAACATCTCTATACCGCTGTCATTTAAAAACTCCGTATTCGGACGGATTCCCGCAGCCATGATGATCATTTCACACGGCAGATTTCCGGCAGACGTCTTAATTCCCGCCACACGGCCCTGTGTACCTCTTTCATATATCTGCTCCGCTTTCGTTCCTGTAAGCACGCGGATTCCCTGCCGGATCAGATGTCTTTTCGCATAGAGCGCCATCTCAGGATCAAAAATATTCGGCAGGATCTGATCCGCAAAATCAATGACGGTCACCTGGATTCCTTTTGCCTGTAAATTCTCCGCAGCCTCAAGTCCGATGAAACCAGCTCCGATCACAACCGCTTTTTTCACATTGTTTTGTTCTGCATATGTACGGATTCCTTCTGCATCGTCAGGCGTTCTCATCTTAAATACGCCTGCCAGTTCTTTTCCTTCTATCGGAAGGATCGCGGGAGATGCTCCTACTGCAACTACTAATCTATCGTAGGAACAGACTTCTTTCTCGCCTGTCTGTACATCCTGCACCGTCACTTGCTTTTTTTCTGCGTCGAGTGCAACCGCTTCTTTCCCCGTTCTTACTTCAACCCCGGTCAGCGCGGAATATTTCTGCGGAGTATTCACGATCAGCTCGTCCCTGCCCTCGATCAGTCCGCCCACATAGTACGGCAGACCACATCCCGCATAAGAGATATCTTTATCTTTCGTAATCACAGTCACATCAATATTTCTGTCTTCCCGTTTCAATTTCGCAGCAGTTTTTGTTCCGGCAGCCACTCCGCCGATGATTAATATCTTCATTTTGACGCCCCGCTTTCTTCCATATTCAGTTGATCGATCTTTCCGCAGACAAATCTTAAGATCTTCCTTAAATCTTCTATATCAACGTTTCCGTTTTCATTTACATCCGCCGCCTGCTTCTGAAGCGCTGTCAGTTCTGTCTTTTTGCATATACTTCTCAAGGCTTCACGAACATCGCCGATCTCGACCTTCCCACTTAAATTTACATCGCCCTTCACAAATGCCGGCTCATCTTTTACAAATTCAACTTTCACGCTGTCAGATGAAGCGGTGATCGCGCGCTTTAATTCCATGCCTGTATAAACGATGCCGTTTTCCTTATATACTTCTCCGTTTACAACCCAGTTTTTCACAGAATAACCGGAATTTGGAGACGCCGTAAACTGAACTTCTGCATTCGGTTTGATCTTTGCTCCGTTTTCAAGTATTTTCCCTGTTGCCGCATCAACTGCTGCTATACTTCCTCCGTCTCCGGCTTCATATTGAAGAGTGATCTTTTCTTCAATATCATCCCGCTCTTTAACGATCACTTTTACATCTACCGCACCTTCCGCATAATGATCCGTCGGATCTGCATGAACCGTTACGATCGTCTCCCCGGCTTTTTTAGGAATCAGCTGACAGGACTCGTCTTTCCACACAACTTGAACGTCGCAGATCTCAGGATTCTTCGACGTATATGTTACGTTCCCCGGAGCCGCCGACTGCAGGAACACATTTTCACCGCCCATTACAACTGTCATAACCGGTTTGGTTACTGCGATCGGATGCTTTGCTTTCCGGTAATCTTCGTCAAACACATATTGCCCCTTCTGTCTCTCTCCTTTTTCATAAACGCCTGTCTCGTAATAAATCTTCCCGTTTGCAGCCTCTGCATCCCATATTTCGCCCGGAATACTCTGATCCAGTTCAAATACTTTCTCAGGTTCTGATTCAGGATCGAAATTCCATCTCCATACAGCCCGCGGCGTATTGTAGTAAAGCATTCCGTCATAATAAGAAAGTTGTGAATATCCTCTTACTACATTGACAGAGTTCAGCTGCCACTGATCTGTGATCGGAAGCACTAATTCCGCTTCTTTCTCTATATTTTCCGCATCGATCCGCCATATACCGCTCACTTCTTTTCCGCCGACGATCAACGATTTAGAGCGGTACAGTCCGCCCTGATAAGCGTACATTCCCTGAAGATCATTTTTCCAGTCTAAATTGTCATACGTCGTATCGCTGCAAGTTTCATACAGTTCGCTTTCCTTGTTCCATACATGATTCGGAAACTTATTCTCACTGCACAAAAAATACTGATGCTTTACGTCATGACTGTTCGCCACATCATCCCATGTCGGATCTACCATGTACCAATTCCCGTTAAGCTGAATCTGATTCCACGCATGAGACTGACCATTTGACGTTCCGCTTACGATCTTGCACGGAATTTCCAAACGATTCATATAATATTTATACGCAAGCGCATATCCCTCGCACACAGCTTCTTTCTCAAAAATTGCGCCTTCAATGTCATGAGCCGCCGCCTGCAGTCTGGAAGAATACACGATTGTATCGCACAAGTGCTCATGTACTACCAGCGCTTTTTCTATATCCGTTTTACAATATTTCGTTTTTTCCTTTACAACTTCCCATTCCCGTTCCAGTTCTTCGCTCCTGTCAAGAGGTTTTCCCGTCGTTCCCTCGTAATATTGATAATACGTTTTTACGAAGCCTGTTTCCTCGTCTTTATTAATAGCAGTGTTGCGCAACACCCAATAATACTCCGGATTTTCATAATGTATCCCGAAGATGACCTTATTCAGTTCTTCTTCATTCAGTTTATACGCGCTTACATCAATCACCTCTTGTTTGTTCTTCCAGCACTCCTTCAAATATTCCTCGATAGAAAGCTGCACCGTTTGCAGCTCCTCCTTTGCCAATCGTATCTCCGTTTGATCCGCCGTAAACTGCGGATGCTCCTGTGCTCCGGCGACAGACGTTCCCGTTATTATCATTCCTGCACAGAGTGCTAGCGCTCCAACCCGCTTTTTCCAGTCCTTTTTCCATAATCCATATTCATTTTTCTTTTTCCCTTTTCTCTACGCTCTTCCGCTTCTGTTTTACAGACCGATATTATACAGACAGGCTAACATTTAGGAATATAATTGTCAACCATATTCCGCATATTTTCACCCTTTTTTCTGACGATTATTTTCCCCTCTTTTATTCCTTTTCTCCTTCGGTTCTCCGAACTGTTTTCCTCGTTTATGACGGTGCAAAAATCCCCCTCTCCGGATGATCCGAAAAGGGGGATTTTATGTTTTTATTTGATTCTATTCTGATGAGCCGCTATCTTAACACGGTTACTCTTTTATCTATATCTTCTTTTTCTTTTTTATCGGGTTCGCTGACTATGCCTCCAAACGGCATCTGAGCTACCAGTTTAAAGTTTTCCGGTATATCAAAAATTTCCTTCACCCGTGCATCTATTACCGGATTATAATGCTGCAGCATCCCGTTTGCCTGATTTGCCCAAACAGGAAAATTATCCGCATATGTACTGAACTGTTCCTGCATTTTCTTAACAGTTGCCTCGTCATATAAAAACAGCACTGTTCCGGCTCCGGCTTTAAACGAATCTATTTTTTCCCGAGGTACTTTTCCCTCAAAAACATTGTAAATTTCATCCCACAGCCGATCGTGTTTTTCACCAAATGCAAGCACGATTCTTGCACTTTTCATATTGAATGCATCCGGCACTAATTCTGTAACTTCCTTTATCTTTTCTTCAATCTCTTTTTCCAAAACCGGCAGATTCTTATCAATGTTATAATATGTTCTTCTGTTTTCTAATGATTTTATGATGCCCATAACTGCCTCCTCCTTTAACAGTACGTCTAAATATTCTTTCTTTAACTTAAATTCCCTTTTTGCGAAAGAACATAAAGGAATAATTTTTATATCGTTTTTTCTCGCTTCTTCAACCAGTTTAGCAACTAATCTGCCTGCGATTCCCTGTCCGCCATAACTTTTTTCCACAAAAGTGTGGTCTATGATCCATACTTTATCCGACTTAGCATATGTGCTTTCTCCAATGAATTTTTCATCATCGTATGCGGCCGCTCTGTTTTCTTTTTGTTCATATATAATTTTTATCACTGTCGATTACCTCCTGCTTATACAATACATTTTTTCATTTACGTTTGCGCCTTTTTCATCATGCTTTTTCCAGCCTGCTGTCCGGTACGATCCAAGTCAAAGCGATCGCAATATATATCAAATACGAAATGACCGGAAAATAAAAAGCAAAAATAATAGCGGCGGCATATGCGATAATAGAAAGCTTTCCTTTTAAATCATTTCCGATATTTCGGAAAATTTGAGAGTCCTTTCCATTAATCTTTATAACTTCAGCCTGGACTATATTGTAAGAGACAGCACACATAAAGAGTATGATTCCATAAAATAAAGCCGGTAAACTTTTATACGGATTTAGTCCCATCCATTCCGTTGCCATCGGGATCAATGACATCCAAAAGATCCAATGTAAATTTTTCCATAACAATCTACCTGATACTGAATCTGTCATATTAATTAAATGATGATGGTTTGCCCAATATATCCCCACATAAATAAAACTTAGAATATATGCTAAAAATGTCGGGAAAACCTCTTTTACCGCATCCAAAGTTAAATCTTTCGGTGCATTAAGCTTTAGCACCATGATTGTTATAACAATCGCTAATACGCCATCACTAAAGGCTTCCATTCTCCCTCTGCTCATTATACTTTTCCTTGTAGTTCGTATTAATACTCTGCTGTTTCTTTGATGAATGTATTGCTTCTAAGTTCTAAAAACGCCTTTTGAAGCTCTTCCTGCGTATTCATTACAATCGGACCGGCCCATGCAACCGGTTCATTCAACGCCCTTGAATTCATATATAAAACTTGAGCCTTCTCATTCCCGTTCTTAATTGTAAGACTGTCTCCTTCCGTTAATTTGACGGCTGTTTTTTCCTCTATGTGCTCGCCGTCAATATAAACGTCTCCTAAAAGTGTAAAGACCATTACCGAATCATCCTCTTCCATCGTAAGTGTAACTTCTGCATCAGCATTTAGATGGATATCGTAATAATCCATAGAGAGATAATCGCCTTTATAGCCTTCATGTTCCCCATATTTTCCGGCTAAAAGTCTTATCTTTCCTCCTTCTATTTCAATCTCCTTTATATCTTCGTTTTTAATACTATTGTAACTTGGCTTACTCATTTTATCTTTTGCCGGTAAATTCAGCCACAACTGTACTCCTAAAAGCCTTTCTGCCGCCGGAACCATCTCCTCATGCATAATTCCGGAACCCGAATTCATCCACTGAACTTCTCCGTCTGAAATACCCGCTTCATTCCCAAGACTGTCTCTATGAACCATCTTACCTCTCGATACATAACTGATCGTTTCGATCCCTCTATGCGGATGCATTGGAAATCCTGCTGTATAATCGTCGGGATTAATGCTATCAAAAGAATCAAGCATTAAAATAGGATCAAACTCTTTTGTTGTCAGATTCCCCAAAACTCTTACTAATTTTACGCCTGCGCCATCTGTTGTTCTGAATCCTTTGACTTTAGTCTTCACTTTTCTTTTCATTATAATTTTCCTCCTATTTTCTTCAAAAGATACAGCAGTTTTTCCTTTTCTTCCTGATCTAAAACTTCCATGCTTTCTGCTATCATCGCTTCATTTCGAGGTACGATTTTACTAATTACATCATATCCTTCTTGCGTCAGATGCAGTATGCACACGCGTCTGTCTTTCTCGTTACACATTCTTTCGACATAGTTCATTTTTACTAAATTGTTCACTATAAGAGGTATCGTTCCTACACTGCTTAAGATTCTTTCCCTTACCTCTCCTACACTCATATCTCCCTTGCTGTAGAGAGCCTCTAAAACCATAAACTGGCTAAAGGTTAAATTGTACTCCGCTGCTATCTTGGATGTCTTTTTATCCAAGGCGTTTACATTTCTGTGAAGTCCGATCAATATCTTCATCTCAGTTCTTCCCAAAAATCATTCACCTCCTTAAGCATTTTATATCTAACTAGATAATATCTATATAGATAGATTATATTATTTTTTCACATTTGTAAATAGCCAATCAGTATTTCTCAAAAACGCCCTTTAGATTAAGGATTATACAGATTACTCCAACAACAAACGCCTGCAAAGAACTCTCGGAAGTTTAACACCGATGGAAAAACGCGAAATTTACTTACAAGCCGCACAAAAAAACTCCTGCCGGAAGATAATCTACCGGCAGGAAAAAATTTTATATTTTTCAGTTGTCTACTTGACAGAGAGCAGTTCCATTCCCACTTCAGCCTTGATTGTGTACCCAAACTATGCTCCATAATAATACCCGGCGTTCCTACCGCATTTGCTCCACGAAGCACACCATAATATTCTCCGTTTGTACCCCGACGTGTTGCGGTTCTTCCATTCTGGGCAGTTCCCATCACTGATTCCACAACCTTCGCCAGCTTCAGCCCAATATCCGTGCTGCTTCCATTTAAAAGGACATATGCAACTGGATAGTCCACACTTTCGTTTACACCATTGCCTACAGCGTTGGAATGGACAGAAATAAAGAGGTTACAGCCTTTGGAAGCTGCACCTCTTTCATACAATGCTCTGTCCGTATTCTGATTTGTCCTTGTTGCCCAGTAGGAAGGGTTCAGTTCCCCGGTAAAAGAACGGATTTCTGTCTGAAACACATCTCCTGTACTTCTGTCACAGACAAGGCTCTGTACGGTCTTTTCTTTCAAATCAATAACCGTTCCACTAAAATACGCACCATTGTTTTGCAGCACCACCTCCATCGGGTCCGGTTCAATAACGTCATAAATCAGCGTACCGGAAGCATCATAAAGCATATTTCGTAATCTTCCTGAACGAAGGGAAATATAAAACAGAGGATTTCCCGGACCGCTTCCGGTACTGAAAATAGGAACAAACGTTGTCCCTACTGAATAAGTAGTTGGGTATATCCACCCTCCTGCCACGATTCTTTTTCCTAATTCAGTGAAGAAATCTCCTGTATTCGTAGCCCTCAGATGTGACTTTTCTGTTTCCGGGTTTACAGTATTGAATCGAAAATATTTTCCAAGTTT
>OHYP01001020.1_pt1 | contig 11114 bp, 9 predicted proteins | sample 1580341 | NCBI WGS metagenome assembly OHYP01 (sample SAMEA3882509, study PRJEB24775) | human gut metagenome | biome: human-associated habitat; feature: intestine environment; material: feces | place: Netherlands | collected 2009/2010 | reverse complement strand
CAGGTGCCTTCAAAGGTGCTTGCAGTATTACGGATCACTTGATTGATATCAAAATCTGTTTTATCTAAGAGCATTCCTTTGGTGTTAAGATTATTCAAGGTTAAAAGACTGTTGGTCAGCTTCGTCAGTCGTTCTGTTTCATTCAATACGATAGTAATGTATTTTTCGTGCATTTCCGGTGGAATTGTGCCGTCCAGCATGGCCTCCAGATATCCCCTTATAGAGGTCAGAGGGGAACGGAAATCGTGGGATACATTGGCTACAAACTTTTTCTGATCATCCTCGGAACGGGCAATTTCGCTTGCCATATAATTCAGACAGGAAGCCAGATAACCGATTTCATCCTCACTATCCACCTGAAATTCATAATGCATATTACCGGCGGCATACTGCTCTGTGGCATGAGTGATCTTCCGCAGAGGAATATATACGATCTCAGTGAAAAAGATCAGAATGATCAGGGATAACAGGAACAGGATTGCAAGGGTGATATAGGAAATATTCAGCAGGCTGTTACAGGATTTCTGAATATCATTCATATCGGTATGAATGACTACATAGCCTTTTACCTTGTAGTTGGAGGTAATGGGAGCAAATACAGTAAGTACATCCGAATCAAAATTACCGAAGAAATCACCAACAATGTAATAGGAGCCGCTGGTTACGGTCGAATCAAAATTCTCAATGACAACCACATTCTCCACATCTAAGGGACTATTGGTATCCAGTACCAGTCGTCCGGAGGGATTGATGATGCGAATCTCGGAATTCAGGTAGACCGCCAGGGAGTCCAGCTGCATTTTAACGGTTTCCAAAGTTGTTTCACTGGTGTACAATCCGCCGGCATAGGTTCCGGCGATCAGGGTTGCTTCGGAATAGAGACTTTCTGCCTTTTCCCGGATCAGATGTTCTTTGGTCATATTGGGAACAAAAGTTGTAACAATGATGAAACCAAATACACCAAAAATAAAATATGCGAGTATAAATTTTAGATAAAGTGTTTTTTTCATAACAAATCCTGCTTTTGGTATGACTTAATTACGTACTTCGAATTTATAGCCGATGCCCCAGATGGTGCTGATCTTCCAGTTGGCATGATCCTTGATCTTCTCGCGGAGACGCTTGATATGCACATCCACGGTACGGGTATCACCGATATATTCATAGCCCCAGATCTGATCCAGAAGCTGTTCTCTGGTGAATACATGATTCGGTGAGGATGCTAAAAAGTAGAGAAGCTCCAGTTCTTTCGGCGGCATTTCCACAGTGTGTCCCATATAGATGACGGAATAATTGGTCAGATTAATGGTCAGATCCGTATATTCCACACACTTGTCGTTGGGATTTTCTGTGGGGGCATTGGAGGGCTTGTAACGTCTGAGGACTGCTTTGGCGCGTGCCACCAGTTCCTTGGAGTCAAAAGGTTTTTCCATATAATCATCCGCACCCAGCTCCAGTCCCAATACCTTGTCGAAGACTTCACCTTTTGCGGAAAGCATGATGATGGGAACGGAGTATTGTGCCCGGACTTCTCTGCACACCTGATAACCATCAATGCCGGGAAGCATCAGATCCAACAGAATCAGATTCGGAGCAAAGGTCTCCATAGCCGGCATCACGGATTCTCCGTCATTGACGATCATGGTATCAAAACATTCCTTCGTCAGATATAGGGAGATCAGTTCCGCAATATTATTATCATCATCTACAATGAGAATTTTCTGTTTACTTACCATGTAGTATAGGCCTCCTGTCAGTTATTATTTAAAAGTAACAATGGTTACACCGGCATCGCCTTCACCGTATTCACCCAACCGGTACTCTTTGACATATTTCAGACGTTTTAAGTGAGACTGTACGGCACTGCGCAAAGCACCGGTGCCTTTTCCGTGTACGACTCTCACACTGGGGAGATGAGCCAGATAAGCGTCATCCAGGTATTTATCCAGTTTTGCAATGGCTTCATCTACCGTACATCCCAAAAGGTTGATCTCGGAGGACACGGAGAAGGACTTGGACATTTTCAACTTGCCGGTGTTGGTACGCTGCAGGGCAGGTGCTGTAATAGTCTCTTCTTTTACCGGTACGAGATCATTAACATTCGTCTGCATTCTCATAATTCCGCATTGTACGAAGAGGTTGCCCCTGGCATCCGGCAGAGTGTTTACGATTCCCTTGAGATTCATAGAAATGATCTTCACGGAATCTCCTTTTTTCAGTTTCTTCGGATCCACGGTCTTCTGATCAGCAGGTTTCTTTTGTGTATTACCAAGAGCCAGCTTTCCGTTCTTCTCATTGATCTTGTCACGGACCTTCTGTCTCTTTTTCTCCAGTTCCTTGATGTCGGCGGAAGCGCCTGCTTTATTGAAATCACGGATGGTTTCGTCGGCTACATCCTTTGCTTCCTGGAGAATGGCTCTTGCCTTCTCATTAGCATCGCGGAGAATTTTGTCTTTAGCCTGGTCGATTTTTTCGTTTTTCTTCTGTAACTGTTCCTGTAAGGTACGGATCCGTTCTTTGTACTCCGCAATCTCCTGCTGTTCTTTTTCAATGGTCACACGGCTCTGTTCCAGATCGGCGATGACATCTTCAAAGCTTTCGTCCTCTTTGCTGATCTGCTCTTTTGCAGCATGGATGATCTCGTCGGACAGTCCGAGTTTGGAAGAAATGGCGAAAGCATTACTTTTACCGGGAATACCGATGAGCAGACGGTAGGTGGGGCGAAGGGTCTCCACATCAAATTCACAGCAGGCATTTTCTACAAAATTCGTGGAAAGAGCGTAGATTTTCAGCTCACTATAATGTGTGGTAGCCATGGTGCGGATGCCGCGGTCATGCAGATAATTTAAGATAGCAATTGCCAGAGCGGCACCCTCCGTAGGATCTGTTCCGGCACCGAGTTCATCAAATAAACACAGGGAATCCGCATCTGCGTGCTGCAAAATGTGGACAACTCTGGTCATATGAGAAGAGAATGTGGACAAACTCTGCTCAATACTCTGCTCATCTCCGATATCTGCGTATACTTCCGAAAAAATAGACAGTTCGGAACGATCCAGTGCCGGAATATGCAGTCCCGCCTGCCCCATCAGGGTAAACAGTCCCACCGTCTTCAGAGACACGGTCTTACCACCGGTATTGGGACCGGTGATCACCAACAGGTCAAAATCTTTACCCAGACGGACATCAATGGGAACCGCCTTTTTCTTATCTAACAGTGGATGACGGCCCTTACGGATCTGGATGTAATGCTCAGTGTTGAAAATAGGCTCTGTGGCATTCTGTTCCATGGCAAGTTTTGCCTTGGCAAAGATAAAGTCCAGCGTAGTCATGATCTTCTGATCCGCGGCAAGCTCTGAGGTATGAACAGCAGCCTGGCTGCTCAGATCACCCAGAATAACTTCAATCTCCTCCTGCTCCTGCAGATCCAGTTCTTTTAACTGGTTGTTCAGGTTCACGACAGCAGCCGGCTCGATGAAAAAGGTGGAACCGGTGGAGGACTGGTCATGCACCATACCGCTCACCTGGCTCTTATATTCGGCTTTTACGGGGATACAGTAGCGGTTATCACGCATGGTAATGACTGCATCCTGCAAAAAGGTACGGTAAGCGCCGTTTACCATGGAAGTCAGCTGGCTATGGATTTTTTCATTGGTGGACAGCTTGGAGCGGCGGATACTTTTTAATTTAGGACTGGCATCATCTGCCATCTCCTCTTCCGATAAAATACAGCGGTTGATCTCATTAGCAAGCTGTGTCATAGGGGTGAGTCCCTCAAAGTAGGCATCCAGGCTGTCATTTGGGAGGTCTTCCCGTTCTTTTTTTCCATAGGTTTTGATCCGGCTGACATTATCCAAAAAGGATGCCAGCTTCAACAATTCGGACATGGACAGAGAACTGCCGATTTCCAGAGAACGGATGGAAAAACCTAAGTCTCTGTTACTTCCAAATGAGGTGCTGCCGATACGGAAGAGACGGGCTAAAGCGTCTTTTGTCTCCCGCTGTGCGGTTCTGATAGTGGAAAGATCAGTGGAAGGCACCAGATCGCGGCAAAGCTTTTTACCGGGCTCAGAGTCGGCCTTTTCCGTGAGGAGATCGATGATCTTCGTATATTCTAAAGTGGTGAGTACTTTTGTGTTCATGTGGGGCTCCTTAATATTGAAATTCGAAATATGGATTATCGCAGTACAAGCTCGAAAATGCTTCGCATTTCCTCGCTGTCGGGCTTTCGCCCTATCAAAATCGGATCTGTCAATTCCGCCTGCAAGCAGTCGAATTGACATCTCTCGATTTTGGTACTGCTCAATGCTAATTCACATTATATCATATTTATTGCCTTTTTTGGTACAGTTTTGTATAATTGAGATATTAGAGTCCTAAGAAAAAGCCGGTGTATCTGTAGGCAGCAGAGGAGGCATATTTATGGCGGATTCGCAAGAAAATAAGCAGAAGGAACAAAATGACGTTTCTGACAAAAATTTTATGATAGAAAAGATCAAGGAACGTCCGGTAAATAAGAAAAAGCTGTTGCGCAGGACTTTGATCACGGTTTCCATGGCGGTGATCTTTGGTCTGGTGGCCTGTTTCACTTTCTTGGTTTTGGAACCGGTGATCAGTAATTGGTTGTACCCGGAAGAGGAACCACAGGTGGTGGTATTCCCCGAAGATCAGGATGAGATGTCTCCGGAGCAGATGTTGGCAGAGAATATGCAGCAGGAGAATCAGAACAGTCAGTCTTCTTCTGTTCCTGGTGAGGTTATGGAACAGGAGCAGATCCGGGAATTGTTATCCGGAATCATATTGGATCTGGATAATTACAAACAGATTTACAGTGCTCTTACCCAGTATGTAGCAGAAATGAACCGTTCCATGGTTACTGTGACAGGAGTGTCATCCGGTGTGGACTGGTTCAATAATGTAAATGAGAGCAAGAACCAGTCATCCGGTGTGATCATAGCGCAAAATGGCAAGCAATTACTGATTTTAACCGATTATTCTCCGGTAAAACAAGCAGATGACATTATTGTCACATTCAACGAGGGCACCCAGGCAGATGCATCTTTGAAGGAAAAAGATGAGACTACAGGTCTGGCGGTGATCGCCGTAGAGCTGGATACTCTGAATGAAGATTTTCTGAAGAATGATATTACGATCGCTACTTTGGGATCTTCTAATATCAAAGATATTGCCGGACTTCCGGTGGTGGCTTTGGGGCGTCCCATGGGTACGAACGGCTCACTGGGATATGGCATCATTACTTCTTCCGCCAGTGAGTCGGCGGCATCGGATACCACTTATCGGATTCTGCAGACGAATATTGTAGGCAGTCAGAATGCAGGCGGTGTATTATTCAATCTTCAGGGACAGGTCATTGGTATCATTACCAATGGCAAATCTGCCACAGATATGAAAAATATGGTTTGTGCTTACGGTATTACGGAATTGAAGCGTCATATCGAGAAAATGTCGAATGGAGAAAAATTCGCCTATCTGGGTCTTAAGGGCGTGGATGTTACGGAGGAAGCCAACAGCGAACTTGGGGTTCCTTACGGAGCTTATATTAAAGAGGTAGAAATGGACTCTCCTGCAATGCTGGCGGGAATCCAGCAGGGAGATGTCATCACAGGATTCGGTGAACGCGTGATCATCAGCTTTGACGAGTATACGAACTCTCTGCTCAGTATGAAACCGGGAGATAGTGTAGAACTGACGATTATGCGGCAGTCACAGCAGGAATATAAAGAGATGAAATTCGACATCACATTAACGGTGTTGAAATAGATTGACAGAAAGGTTTGGACAACAATATGAAATTCATTAAAGAGTTAAAAGAAGGCGACAGAGTATTTGATATTTATCTGTGCAAACATAAACAGGAGGCTGTTACCAAGAACGGTAAACCCTATGAAAGCGTGATTTTACAGGATAAGACCGGAACTATCGACGCCAAGGTATGGGAGCCGAACAATCCGGGCATCGGAGATTATGATGATATGGATTACATAGAAGTATACGGTGATGTGACAAATTTCCAGGGGCAGCTGCAGATCAGCGTGAAGCGTATCCGTGTCTGCCATGAAGGAGAATACAATCCTTCCGATTATCTGCCGGTGAGCTCCAAAGGCATCGACACTATGTACAATGAATTAAAGACGCTGATCGGAAGTATTAAGAACACCTATCTGCATCAGCTGTTGCAGGATCTGTTTATTGACGATGCTGATTTCGCGAAGAAATTCTGCAACTCTTCTGCAGCCAAGACGGTACATCACGGTTTTGTAGGCGGACTGTTGGAGCATACTCTGAGTGTTACCAAATTATGTGACTACTACTGTTCTGCTTATCCTATTTTACAGAGAGATCTGCTTCTGACAGCGGCTATGTGTCATGATATCGGAAAAGTAAAAGAGATTTCTGCATTTCCGGTGAATGATTATACCGATGACGGTCAGTTATTGGGGCATATCGTGATGGGCGCACAGATGGTTGGGGAACGTGCCGCTAAGATTGACGGATTCCCTCACAATCTGCTGGCAGAATTACAGCATTGTATTCTGGCGCATCACGGTAAACTGGAATATGGCTCCCCAAAGGTGCCGGCGCTGATCGAGGCAGTGGCTCTGAATTATGCGGATGATACTGATGCCAAAATGGAGACCTTTAAGGAAATTCTGGAAAATAACAGTGAAAACAGTGGCTGGCTGGGTTACAACAGATTGTTTGAATCCAATCTGCGCGCTACCAAAATGGAATAAATAACAGAATAAATACTACAAATTCTATGAACAGACAGGAAAGAGAGGAAACATATGGAAATCAGTGCGTGTGTAAAATATGTGGGTGTAAACGATCATCAGGTAGATCTGTTTGAGGGACAGTATAAGGTTCCGAACGGAATGTCTTACAATTCCTATGTGATCCTGGATGATAAAATCGCCGTTATGGACACAGTGGATGGATTTTTCACCGAAGAATGGCTGAACAATGTGGAACAGGTTCTTGATGGGAAAATGCCCGATTATCTTGTTATACAGCATATGGAACCGGATCATTCCGCCAGTATTCCGGCTTTTCTGAAAAAATATCCCAAAGCCACAGTAGTATCCACAGCTAAGGGATTCCAGTTCATGGAACAGTTTTTCCCGGAGTTTTTCGCCGGTCAGGGATTGCCTGCGGAACAACGCATAGTTGCAGCGAATGATGGAGTCCTGGAGCTTGGACAGCACAGCCTGCATTTTGTCTATGCTCCCATGGTGCATTGGCCGGAGGTCATGATGACATATGAAGCAACCGAGAAAATACTGTTTGCGGCAGATGGCTTTGGCAAATTCGGTGCGCTGGATGCAGAGGAAGAATGGGCGGACGAAGCCCGCCGCTACTATATCGGTATTGTCGGAAAATATGGTCCCCAGGTACAGGCTGTTCTGAAAAAAGCGGCAGGACTGGACATTCAGACCATCTGCTCTCTTCACGGTCCGGTACTTAAGGAGAATCTGGGATTCTATCTGGAAAAATATGATAGGTGGTCTTCCTATCAGCCGGAAGAATCCGGAGTGGTGATTGCCTATGCTTCTGTCTACGGCAATACCAGAAATGCTGCAGAATACCTCGCGGATGTTTTGCAGGAAAAAGGACAGAAAACAGTACTGTATGATCTGGCAAGATGCGATAAGGCAAAAGCTGTTGCCGACGCTTTCCGTTATGACAGACTGGTGCTGGCGGGTATTACTTATAATGGAGACCTTTTCCCCTGCATGCGCAGTTTTATCGAAGGTCTGACCGAGCGTAATTACCAGAATCGTAAGGTGGCAATCATTGAGAACGGCACCTGGGCACCCATGGCAGGCAAACTGATCCTTGGAATGTTTGAAAAAAGCAAGAATCTGACATTTACGGAGACTACAGTTAGCATCAAGTCTGCCATGAATGAGCAGAACAAGGGCGAGATCGGAAAGCTCGCTGAGGAACTTTGCTGAGAAAATTTTTCACACGCAAACAAGAGCCTGCGTAAGCTATTTTAGAATATGGCACTAAAGTACAAAAAAGTTTGCAGGTTACGGAAAGGCATAAGGATATTTATGGAATTTAAAAAGAACGATTGTGTAACGGTGACCATAGAGGATATGGGAAGTGACGGAGAAGGAATCGGTAAAGTAGACGGTTTTACCCTCTTTATCAAAGATGCCGTTATCGGTGATCAAGTGGAAGCAAAGATCATAAAAAGTAAAAAGCACTACGCTTATGCCAGATTAGAGAAGGTGTTACAGCCTTCTCCTTTTCGTGTGGAACCGAAATGTGCATACCACAGACAGTGCGGCGGCTGCCAGCTGCAGGCACTCTCCTACTCCGAGCAGTTGCATTTCAAGGAACAGAAGATCCGCAATAATCTGATCCGGATCGGTGGGTTCGATGCGGAATACATTGATGAACGCATGCAGCCTATTGTAGGCATGGAGGAACCCTTCCACTATCGTAATAAAGCGCAGTACCCCATAGGAACTGATAGAGACGGTAATTTCATCACCGGTTTCTATGCCGGACGCACCCATAACATCATTGCCAATACAGACTGCGCCCTTGGTGCTTCCGAGAATCAGCAGATCCTCGAAACCATACTCTCTTATATGCGGAAAAATAAAATAACTGCCTATGACGAAGTCACTGGCAAAGGTCTGGTACGTCATGTATTGATCCGTAAAGGCTTCACCAGTGGACAGTTGATGGTATGTCTGGTCATTAATAAGAATATGACAAAAATGTCATACCATACTGCCGGAGTACAGAAGAATACGAATGAGTTTTTACCAAATCAGGGAGAATTACTGGAAGCACTGGCAGAAATAAAAGGTATGACGAGTGTGTCAGTCAGTATCAATACCGAGAAAACCAATGTGATCATGGGTACCGAGATCCATAATCTTTGGGGTGAGAGCACCATTGAAGATACGATCCACGTAAGAGACATGCAGAAAGAAAATTACCCTTATACCGGGGATGCATTAACCTTCAAGATCTCTCCTCTCTCCTTCTATCAGGTAAATCCCGTACAGACCGAGAAGCTTTACAGCCTGGCGTTGGAATATGCGGGACTGACCGGAAAAGAGACCGTTTGGGATCTCTACTGTGGTATCGGAACCATCTCTCTCTTCCTGGCGGGTAAAGCCAAAAAGGTGTGCGGCGTGGAGATCATCCCCCAGGCTATCGATGATGCCAGAGAGAATGCAAAGAGAAACCATATTGAAAATGCTGAGTTTTTCGTGGGCAAAGCAGAGGAAGTCCTGCCGGAATTCTACAAAAAGGCAACCACAGAAGCATCTTCCGATGAAATGCTCCATCCGGATGTCATTGTCGTAGATCCACCTCGAAAAGGCTGTGACGATGCCTGCTTAAACACCATGCTCCGCATGCAGCCTGAACGCATCGTATACGTCAGCTGCGACTCTGCCACCCTTGCCAGAGACCTGAAGATCCTCTGTGATGGTGGGTATGAGATCCGGAAGGTACGGGGCGTGGACCAGTTTGGGATGACTGTGCATGTGGAGAGTGTCTGTTTGTTAAGTAAAGTACAGAAATAGAAATTGTAGATATGCTCGAAAAGGCTTGAAATAAAGGGTTTCGGAAGATTTTGACTTGCTGAGAGTGATGGCTTAGATGAGCGTAGAAAAATAGTAAAACGCCTGCTGATGAGATTGCTTGGAATAGGTTGTGTAGACAAGAGTGTTATTAGTGGGTTGAGTAGATAAGAATGTTAGCATTTTATATCTACCATGATTAGCATGTTAGGCTGCCAAGTGGTAGCACTTACTAATTTTTGGAGGTAGAAGAATGAGTAACAAACAAAAAGATTCAAAGTGGCAGAAACTTAAGAAAGAGTTTTATGGCACAAAAACCTGTGTGCAATCAGAGTATGGGACTATTGATTTTGATCCCGATTCTATGGGGGATGTAGTAGGTGGAGACAAACTAACCTATGATGAGTATCTCGATATTCTTATGAGGTCTGGTAAAAATGTGCGAGGTTGGTTTGAAATGTGCTATTTTGAAACAGCTTTAGAATTTGCTGGACAGGTTGAGAAAATCAATAAAGATAATATTTGTTTCAAGCGAATATATGTCTGCGGTATGTTTATGGATGGAGAATGCTTTGATGGCAAAGAAGACCATGTATGGATGTCGAAGGAAGGGTTTGGAGATTGCCAAGTTGGAGATTGCTTTAGCTTCTTTGCAGAAGTTTACAGGTATCTAAAGACTAGCAATGGTAAGATGATAGATTTTGGACTTCGAAATCCGGACAACATCAAGAAAATAAAGTCGTATGAACTCCCATCTGATGATGAGTTGTTAATGCAAAGTATAGACCAGATTATATGTGAAACTTGCATGTTTCGAGACCATTGTTATGGTGGAATGTGCATCGCAAATAAAGAATGGCGAGATAATATGAGAAGGTCTATGTTCGAAATGGCAAAAGGCAAAAAGGCTCTGTAATTACATAATATGATGTTTTGAATTCGCAGCATATGGTTCGCAATATGTTGCGAATTTTTGCTTTTGATGATATGATTATTACAGTGTTGTAATGTAACGAATTGTATCGTTTTATTGTGAGAGGTTTTAAGAGATGGCTGTATCATATAACAGATTATATAAGGTTCTTGAAGATAAGAATGTGACTATGGTTGAACTTAGAAAGGCGGCTGATATAGCACCAAATACAATGACACGTATTCGAAAGAATGAAGAAGTTTCACTAGATGTCCTTGGCAGGATATGTCATGTATTACATTCTGATTTTGGCGACATCATGGAGTATGTGGAAGAAAAGGAGGGTGACAATCAATGATAGATAAAAGTCAGATGACTGAAGAAGAAATCAAATTAAACTATATCACCCCGGCTATACTTGAAAAATGGTCAAGACAAGCATTCGTATGGAGTACTATTTTACAAGTGGTCGTATTACCATTGTGCGTTCTAAGTCGGAGGTTGTTATTGCAGACCATTTGTTAAGCAATAAGATTAACTATGATTATGAGCCAGAAGTTACCGTAGGCGATAAGAAGTTTAGACCAGATTTCGTTGCATATGATCCAGACGATGATGATATTTTCTGG
>OHYP01001001.1_pt1 | contig 11315 bp, 11 predicted proteins | sample 1580341 | NCBI WGS metagenome assembly OHYP01 (sample SAMEA3882509, study PRJEB24775) | human gut metagenome | biome: human-associated habitat; feature: intestine environment; material: feces | place: Netherlands | collected 2009/2010 | reverse complement strand
ATATCTGTGTTGGTTTAGTCCTTTCTGTATATTCTCACAACACCAAAAGCCTGTTCGGATAAAGAAGATTCTATAACACAAGGACGTGCAGCCCGCGGGCTGCACGTCCTTGCTTTTTAGGTGATTTTAAAACAAACGCCATATTTGAAAAAGCAAAATTTCCTTAAATCATGCCCAGAGCGAAACGGAGGGCATTCAAGAACGTCCCAGCTTTTCCAGTTCCACCACCGGCCAGCCGAGGGCGCGGATAGCGCTTTCGTCGTGGGTAGCCAGCAGCACCGGCTTGCCCGCGCAGCGTTGCCGCAGCAGCGCCGCCGCCCGCTGCAGGGTGTCCGGGTCCATGCCGGTAAAGGGTTCGTCCAACAGCAGGGTCTGCACGGGCTGGCACAGCAGCGCCCGCAGCAGAGCCGTGCGCCGCGCCTGCGTAAAGCCGAGGGTCTGCAATTCCGCTTGTGCCTGCGCTGGGTTCACCCCGCCCACCAGGCAGATATTGCCCACCGCAGTCAGCTGGGGGCAAAGGCGGCTTTCCTGAAAGACCGCACCAATATTTCCCACGCCCTGCACGGTGCCAGAATCCGGTGTTTCCAGCCCCATCAGGATACGTAGCAGGGTGGTTTTTCCGCAGCCGGAGGGTCCCATCAGCACCAGCGGACCGTTTACCGTCAGGTTCAGATCCCGCAAAACCGGAATACTGCCAAAGGCTTTGTTCAGGTGTTTTACCTTGATCATCCTTCCACCTCCCCGCAAAGGGCACGCTTGGCGCGGCGTAGCGCCCAGGCCGCCAGCGTGCTGAGCGTGGCCGACAGCAGCACGATCACCAGCGTCCAGGCGAACACTTCCGGCGTGGAAATGGTAATCTTAGCGCGGTAAAGCGCATCGCCCACGCTGTGGTCCGGCAAACCGATGACTTCCGCCGAAACGCCGCTTTTCCAGCACATGCCCATGGCGGCAATGCAGCTTTCGCAGAAGGACGGGAACATCCCCGGCAGCCAGATATACCGCAGCCGCTTGCCCAGCGGCAGGCGATAGACCTTTGCCATTTCCAGCAGGGCCGGGTCCGTATCGGCAATGCCGCCCACCGTACCCGCATAAACAACCGGCAGCACATGGGTAAAGCTGACGATGACCGACAGGTTCGCACTGCGCACCCAGAGCAGCGCCAGAATGACAAAGCTGGCGACGGGCATGGCGCGGATCAGCTGCATGGCAGGGTCACTGAACACCCGTACCCAGTGCCAACGTGCGCCCGCTGCGCCAAGAAGCAGGCCCCCTGCTGCTGCCAGCAGGAAGCCCGCCATTATGCGCAGCGCACTGAACACGATACGCTGCCAGAATGCAGCTGTGGGAGCCAGCTGTGCCAGCGCCCCCAGTGTCTGCAGGGGCGTAGCCAGAAACAGCCCGCCGTGTCCCAGCCCCATGGCGGCAAGCTGCCAAATCAGAATCCACACAAGGATGGCGGCAGCCTTTTGCCACAGCGGCGTTTGCCGGGGCGGATGCTTGCATCCGCCCACAGCAGCAGCGGCGGGTCGATGCGAGCATCGGCCTCTGCGGGGGGATTTAGCCTGCATAGTAGAAGTCGTCGGCAGGCAGGGCGCCGCCCACGCTGGCGGGGTCGGCGGCGTACAGAACCTTGAAGTAGGTCTCGAGGTCGGTCTTCATCTCGTCGCCGGTCTCAAAAACAATGTTGCACTGCGGCAGGGCCTTCTGGGCCAGCGCAGCCTTGGCGACAACGCCGTACTGCTCGCAGAGGGCTGCGGTGCCCTCGAGGTCAGAGTTTGCGGCCTCGACGCTGGCGGCATAGCCATCCATGAAGGCGGCAAAAGCCTCGGGGTCGTTCTCAACGGCATCCTTGCGGACGACCAGAACGCCGGTGACCAGCTTGGAGCCGACGACCTTCTGCCATTCCTCGTTCATGTCAAGCGCAACGCGCAGACCCTCGACCTGGGACATGGCGCTGGTGACGAAGGGCTGAGGCAGCATGGCGACGGTGGCTTCGCCCGCCTGGACCTTGCTCAGGGCCTCGGTGGCCTCGCTGCAATACTCGATGGTAACGTCGCTGTCGGGGTCAACGCCGTTCTCGGTCAGGACGTAGCGCAGAACGTACTCGGGGGTAGCGCCCTTGCCGGTGGTGACGATGGTCTGGCCCTTCAGATCCCCGACAGAGTTGACGGTCTCTCCGTTCTCGACGATGTAGAGCACGCCCAGCGTGTTGATGCAGGCAACTTCCACTGCACCGTTCGTCTTGTTGTAGAGCGTGGCGGCGAGGTTGGCGGGCACAGCGGCGGCGTCCAAGTCTCCCTTGACCAGCAGCGGCACGATTTCATCGGCAGCGCCGTACATCGTGAAGTTGTAGTTGGAGGCGACCTCGTCGCTCATCAGGTTGACGAGGCCCATCGTCGTGGGGCCCTTCAGGCCCGCGATGCGCAGGGCGGCCTCGGATGCGTCGGCGGTTTCTTCAGTAGCGGGGGCCTCGGTGACGGCGGGGGTTGCCTCGACGGCGGATTCAGCGGCAGATTCTGCGGCAGACTCGCTCACAGTCGTGGCCGCGCCGCAGCCTGCCAGAGAGGCGCACAAAGCAAACGCCGTTACAGCGGCGAAAATACGTTTCAGTTTCATAAAAATCTTATCCTCCTTGTTGCTTTTGCGGCCCTACTATACTATAATAAATGTGAATTGTCTGTTGCCCGTGCAACAGATACCCTTTTCAACCGTTTGCAAGGAGCTGTATGGACTACACACCCTACTACGAAACGATGCGCCGCACAAGCCTTTTGCGCGGCATGACGGACGCCGAGCTGGACACGCTGATGGCCTGCTTTGCGCCGCGGGTGCGCCGCTACGCCAAAGGCGAGCTGCTGCTGATGGCGGGCTACGAGACCCACGAAGTCGGCCTTGTGCTGGAAGGTGCTATCACGGCAAGCAAACCGCTGGCCGACGGCTCTACCGTCGTCATGGCCCGTATGGGGCCGGGCGGCGTCTTTGCCGACGTGCTGGCGGGCGGGCGCAGCCGCAGCCCCGTCAATGTCTCCGCCGCCGAGGCCTGTCTGGCACTGTATCTTCCCTGCGAGGCACTGCTGCGCCCCTGCGCCGCGCTGCACAGCGCACACCTGAAGCTGCTGCAGAACTGGCTGGAGACCATCAGCGACAAATATTTTGCGCTGGACCGCCGTTTGGAGCTGATTTGCTGCAAGAGCCTGCGCGGGCGCATCTGCATGTGGCTGCTGGAACAGCGCGAGAGGTGCGGCGCGGATACGTTTTCCACCGCCATGACCCGCACTGAGCTGGCCGCGTTTTTGAACTGTGACCGCAGCGCGCTCTCCCGCGAGCTGAGCCGGATGCAGGAGGAGGGGCTGATCGAGCTGTTCCGCGGCAGCTTTAAGCTGCCCGACCCCGAGCGGCTGCACGCCGCCTGCCCGCAATTTTAACACATTGAGGTTATTTGTATGAACAACCGTACCGACCCGATTTTGTACATCGTTATTCCCTGCTACAATGAGCAGGAGGTGCTGCCCATCACAGCACCGATGTTTTTACAGAAGCTCGCCGACCTGACCGCCGCGGGCAAGATCAGCCCGGAAAGCCGCGTGCTGTTTGTGAACGACGGCTCAAAGGACCGGACGTGGGAAATTATTTGTGACCTGGCTGCGCGTGACCCGCACTATGCAGGCATCTGCCAGAGCCGCAACCGCGGCCACCAGAATGCTGTGCTGGCGGGCCTGATGGAGGCCAAAAGCCGCTGCGACATTACGATTTCCATCGACTGCGACGGGCAGGACGACATCAACGCGATGGACGCCATGGTGGACGCCTACCGCGACGGCTGCGACGTCGTGTACGGCGTGCGCAGCAAGCGCGAGACAGACACGTTTTTTAAACGCTTTACCGCGGAGAGCTTCTATAAAATCCTCAACGCCATGGGCGCGGAGGTCGTCTTTAACCACGCGGACTACCGCCTGATGAGCGCCCGCGTGCTGGAGGAGTTTGCCCGGTTCAGGGAGGTCAACCTGTTCCTGCGCGGCATGGTACCGCTGGTCGGCTTCAAGTCCACCTGCGTGACCTACGAGCGACATGAGCGCATAGCGGGCGAGAGCCACTATCCCCTGTCCAAAATGCTGGCACTGGCGTTTGACGGCATCACGAGCCTGTCCATCAAACCCATCCGATTCATCACAGGCTTCGGCGTGTTTGTGGCGCTCGTCAGCTTTATCGGCGTGCTGTGGGCCGTCATCGAGGCCGCGCTTGGCCTGACCGTGTCCGGTTGGGCGTCGATGACGAGCATCATCTGCTTTGTGTCGGGCGTGCAGCTGATTTGTCTGGGCGTTATCGGGGAGTACATCGGCAAAATTTATCTGGAATCTAAGCACCGCCCGCGGTATATTATCAGCGATGCAACGCCAAACTTTGGCGAGATCAAGGAGGATGCGCAATGAGCCGACAGGTATGGAAGGGGTCTACCCTGCTGAACCCGGAGCCGCCCGTACTGGTCAGCTGCGGGGCTCCGGAGAAGCCGAACCTTATCACGGTGGGCTGGACCGGCACGATCTGCACCCAGCCGCCGATGCTGTCCATCAGCGTGCGGCCCGAGCGGTACAGCCACCATCTAATTCAGGAAAGCGGCGAGTTCGTCGTGAACCTGCCCACCGAGAGCCTTGTCCGCGCCATCGACTGGTGCGGTGTCAAGAGCGGGCGCGACGTGGACAAGTTCGCTGCCATGCACCTGACCGCCGCCCCTGCGGCCAAGGTCGGCACGGTGTTGGTGGAGGAAAGCCCCGTGAATCTGGAGTGCAAGGTCACGCAGGTCATTCCGCTGGGTTCGCATGATTTGTTTCTGGCCGAGTGCGTCGCCGTGGATGTGGACGAGCGGCTGCTGGACGAGAGCGGCAAGCTGTGCCTGAACAAGGCGAAGCTGATCGTCTACAGCCACGGGGATTATCTGGCGCTTGGAAGAAAACTGGGCAGCTTCGGGTACAGCGTGCGGAAGAAGAAAAAAATCGTTAAAAAGTGATGCCTGCTTCCGGGCCGGTTTGTAGGGGAGGGATGAATCCCTCCCCTACGGTTTTCCCGGAGGGTCTGCAAGGCTAGCAGAGGGCGGCTGCCTTCCGCAAGGCCGCGGGCCGGGTATGCCCGGCCCCTGAACGGTAAAATAAAAGACGTGCCTCCCACAGAGCGTTTCTGTGGGAGGCACGCTTTTTACAATATTCCCTTGCTTTTCAGTATCCCGACCAGCACAACGATGACCAGTGCGGCAACACAGACGCCGATAAAGACATCAATGTATTTCAGCGGCACTTTGCGGAATTTCTCATAGAAATTTTCAAAGGCATTCAGTTGGCTGCGGTCCGGGCGGGAATCGGACTTTTGCGTTTCAGAGGTGGTTTTTTCTTCTTCCATATTACTTCTTGGCCAGGTACTTGCGCAGGTCAAGGGCAACGGCGATGACGATGACAAGGCCCTGTGCAATGTAGGTGTAAGCGGGGTCGACGCCGAGGAACTGCAGGCAAATCTTCAGGACTTCAAAGACCAGAACGCCGACCAGAACGCCGGAGACCTTGCCGACGCCGCCGTTGGTGGAAACGCCGCCGATGGTGCAGGCTGCGATAGCTTCCAGCTCATAGCCGTTGCCGGGGACCGTGCCGACGCCACCGGTGGTGGAGACGCCGCCGATGGTGGAAGCCGCGATGGCGTCCAGCTCATAGCCCATTGCAGTGTTGACGGATGCGCCGCCGGACTTTGCAGCCAGCAGGCAGCCTGCCAGACCGAACATGCAGGAGGCCAGGATGTAGATGCGGATCAAGGACGCGGTGACGTTGACACCGGCAACCTGAGCGGCGTTCTCGTTGCCGCCGATGGCGTACATGTACTTGCCGTGACGGGTCTTATTGTACAGGAACCAGAAGAAGATGCCGACGATCAGCGCAAAGATGGCCAGGAACGGGATGGGGCCCAGCGTGCCGCTGGCAACGGTCAGGTAGCTCTGCTTGTAACCGCCCATGGGCTGGTTGTTGGTGATGACGGAGCACAGGCCGTAAACGATGGTCTGCATGCCCAGCGTAGCGATGAAAGGAGGAACCTTCAGGAATGCGATAATGCAGCCGTTGATGGCACCGAAGCAGGCCATGATCGCCATGACGATCAGCAGGGCCACGGGCCACGGAATATCGGGCAGCCAGGGCAGCATGCGGGCAGAGTAGTCAACGCTCTGCAGCAGCATGGCGGAGAAGCAGGCGGCCAGGCCGACCTGGCGGCCGGCGGACAGGTCAGTGCCCTTGGTAATCAGGCATCCCGAAACGCCGCAGGCGATGATGAAACGCGGGGCGACGTTCAGCAGCAGGTTTTTGCCGTTTGTCTCGGTAAAGAAGTTCTGGGTCGTGCAGCCGACGAAGAGGGCCAGCAAAATGATCAGAATAATGATCGCGTTATTGGACAGGAATTTTTTTAAGTCGAATTTTTTCTCCATTTTCGGATTCCTCCTTATTCAAACTGGGTAGCCAGCGTCATGATGTTCTCCTGGTTCGCCTTATCACCGTCGATAAAGCCGGTGCAGCGGCCATCGCACATGACCATGATGCGGTCAGACATGCCGATCAGCTCGCTCATTTCGGAGGAGATCATGATGATGCTCTTGCCCTGTTTGGCCATCTCGGCGATGATGCAGTAAATTTCATACTTTGCACCGACGTCGATGCCGCGGGTCGGCTCGTCCATGATGAAAACATCGGGGTCGTTGGCCAGCCAGCGGGCAATCAGCACCTTCTGCTGGTTACCGCCGGACAGCGATTGAATCTGCGTTTTGGAGGACGGCGTCTTGATGGACAGCTTGGCGACATTATCCTGCACGAGCTTTTCGATTTTGTTGTCGTCCAGCATGATGCCGCCGATCAGATACTTGTTCAGCGATGCAATGGAGACGTTATCCGCAATGGAAAGCACACCCAGAATACCGGTGGCGCGGCGGTCCTCGGTCAGCATGGCGATGCCGTTTTTGATGGCGTCCTGCGGCTGGTTGATTGTCAGTTCCTTGCCCTTATAGGTGATGGTGCCCGACGTGTGGCAGCGCAGACCGAACAGACCCTCCATCAGCTCGGTGCGCTGGGCACCGACCAGACCCGCAACGCCGAGGATCTCGCCCTTGCGGACGTTGAAGTTGACGTGACGGAAGCTCTTGGGGTTGATGGACGTGAAGTCCTTGACCTCAAACACGACCTCACCGGGCGTATTCGAGCGCGGCGGGTAGAGGTTCGACAGCTCACGTCCGACCATCTTGGTGATGATCATATCGGTGGTCAGTTCCTTGGCCTCCCAGGTGCCGATGTACTGGCCGTCGCGCATGATCGTGACTTCGTCGCTGATGCGAAGAATTTCATCCATCTTGTGGCTGATGTAGACGATGGAGACGCCCTTGGCGCGCAGCTCGTTCACGATGGTGAACAGTGCCTCGACCTCAGCTGCCGTCAGCGAGGAGGTCGGCTCGTCCAGGATCAGCACCTTGCAGTTTGCGGAAACGGCCTTAGCGATTTCCACCATCTGCAAGGTGCTAACGCTCAAGGTTCCGAGCTTTGCGTGCGGATCATAATTCAGATGGACTTCCTTCAGGACCTTGGCCGCATCCGCATACATCTTGTCGTGGTCGATGACGGTGACGGGTCCATATTTCTTGGTGGGATAGCGCCCAACGTAGATATTCTCGCCGATAGAACGCTCCGGGATGGGCTGCAATTCCTGATGCACCATCGCAATACCACGGTTCAGTGCATCGAGAGGTCCCTTGATCTGAACCTCCTGCCCCTCGTAGATGACCTTGCCCTCGTCCATGTGGTAGATACCAAACATGCACTTCATCAAGGTAGACTTGCCCGCGCCGTTCTCTCCCATCAGCGCATGGACGGTGCCGGGTTTCAATTTCAGCTGTGCGTGATTCAGTGCCTTGACGCCGGGGAACGTCTTGACGACATCACACATCTCCAAGCGGTACTCTGACAATTCGCTGGCCCCCTTTAATCTTTTGTAACCTTTTCACGAAAAAAGGGTGCGTGCGCCTGCGCACACGCACCCCGATTGTTCTGGTTTAAGCTGTGGCTTTTGTCAAATTACTGGAAGTCCTTGACGTTGTCAGGGGTAACCTTGACGTAGTCAACGTAGACGCTCTGGTGATCGGCCTCGAAGGTCTTGCCGCCCAGCAGCTCTTCCATGCACTCAACAGCCTGGGTAGCCTGGCCCTTGGCGTCGTTCAGAACGGTACCGGTCATGTTGCCCTTGGCAACTTCGTTCTTGGCAGCGTCCAGAGCGTCAACACCGACGAGGTAGATGTCCTTGTTGACGGTACGGCCTGCAGCCTGAATGGCCTGCAGAGCACCGATAGCCATATCATCGTTGTTGCAGAAAACAACTTCGATCTGATCGCCGTACTTGGCAAGGTCGTTCTGGCAGATCTCCTGGCCCTTGTTACGGTCCCAGTCACCGCGCTGCAGGTCAAGCTGCTCAACCTCAACGCCGGCATCGGTCAGAGCCTTGACGGAGTACTCGGTACGCAGCTGAGCATCGATATTCTCGGGGTCGCCCTGAATCATGATGTAGGAAACCTTGCCGTCGCCGTTGATGTCGCCCTTGTTCTCGGTGTCGAGAATCAGCTCGCCCTGGAAGGTGCCGGACTGAGCAGCGTCGCAGCCGACGTAGACCAGCTTGTCATAAGCGGACATCTGATCGGCGGTGGGCTCACGGTTGATCAGGACGGTGGGAACATCGGCACCCTTGACGGTGGAGATGATCTGGTCGGCAGCGGAGGTCATAACGGGGTTGATGATCAGTGCGTCAACGCCCTGGGTGATGAAGGTGTTGATCTGCTCGTTCTGCTTGGCCTGGTCGTTGTTGCCGTCGACGATGGTAACTTCGTAGCCCTTGCCCTCGAGGATCTCCTGCAGAGCATTACGGTAGGTGGTCATGAAGGCATCGTCGAACTTGTAGATGCAGACGCCGACCTTACCGCCCTGAGTGGCCTCGGTAACGCTCTCGGCTGCGGACTCAGCAGCAGACTCTGCAGCAGAGGTGGACTCTGCGGGAGCCGTGGACTCCGAAGCAGCGGTGGAAGTGGAGGCAGAACCGCCGCAGGCGGCGAGAGAGACGGCCATGCAACCTGCAAGGGCCAGAGCAGCAAACTTTTTCATAATGAGTTTCTCCTTCTTTTTTAGATATGCAGTAGATTTTCGGGCGGGTCGCTTGTAGAGGAGCGAACCCTGTTGACAGTTATTATAATACTCGGGGACGGATGAAAAAACAAGGTGAAATTTCACCGACTATGGGGTGGAATTTTTCACCGTTTAGGGCAGTTTCGCCAGTCGAAAGCGTTCGTTTTTGTGCAGAATGCGCATCAAAAGTGACAAAAGGGTGTTTGTTGTTTTCATTTTGTAAGATTTTTGCGGGTGATGGAAAAATAAAAAAGCCCCTTCTCCGGCGTGGGAGAAGGGCTTTGGCGGTAGGCTCGTAGGGGCCGGGCTTCGGGGGTCACCCAAACGGGAACAGGGCCTTTTGCTTATCCATGGCAAACATATTTTCCCGGGTGATGGTGCGGGTGGCGGTGATGTTCGATTTTTCGACGCTGCTCCCCTGCCCGGCCAGCAGCTTATAGGCGCTTTCGACGCCGAAATAGCCCATGCCGTAGGTGTTCTGCACGATCAGCGCGTCCACCGCACCGGTCTGCAGGGCGTCAATCGTCTCGATGTTCGAGTCGAACGCCGCGAGCCAGAGGTCGTCGGCGCGCTGCATCTGCTGGACAGCCTGCGCCGCGCCGACGGCAGTCGTCTCGTTGAGGGCGATCAGCACGTTGATCTCCGGGTGGGTGCGCAGCATGGCCAGCGTGTCCGCGCGGGCACTGGCGGCGTTGGGGTGTGTTGACACGGCGGCAGTGATCCTGGCGCGTCCGCTTTCCGCAAAAGCATCGCGCGCACCCTGCTCCCGGTCCCGCCCGTTGGCACCGTTGACCTCATAGTTGATAAGCCCGACGCAGAGCGCCCCTTCCATGCCGTCCAGTGCGCTCTGGGCCGCCATCCGGCCTGCGCCGTAGTTGTCCGCGCCGATGTAGGCCGCAACGTTGTCAGAGTTCACCGCAGAATCCACGCTGATGATCGTCACGCCAGCCGCGGCGGCGGCATCAATGGCGGCGGCGTTGGCCTCATAATCAATGGCGGAGAAAACGATGGCCTGTGCGCCGTCTTCAACGGCATCGGCAATCAGCTGGTTCTGCGCCGCATAGTCCTCCTCATCGTCGGGGGCCGTTATGGTCAATTGCAGGTTATATTCCGTGGCGGCGGCCTCTGCCCCGGTAAAGACGGCGTCCCAGAACTCGGAATCCCGATTGTTTTTGGCTACGAGCGCGACCCTGTAGCGGGCCGTTGTGCTGTCCACGGGCTGCATGGCACAGCCTGCCAGCAGCACGGCCAGGGCCGCGGGCAGCAGACGTTTAATGGTTTTTGTCATAATCGCCCTCCCTGTCCTCCGGCACGCGCGGGGTGCGGATCGTCACCGTTGTGCCCTCGTAGGGGGCGCTTTCAATGGAGATCCCGTAGTCCGCGCCAAAGTAGATGCGCAGACGGTCATTGACATTCTTGACGCCGATGCCGGTGCGGTCACTCGGCTCATTCTGCAAGAGGGCCGCGACCTGCTCCGGCTCCATGCCGATGCCGTCGTCCGCGACGATGAGCAGAATGTCATCCCCGTCGGGCTTTACGGTGATTTCAATGTGGCCGGAATCGACCATCAGATCCAGCCCGTGAACAATGGCGTTCTCGATGATAGGCTGCAGCGTGATCTTGTTGCACAGGCAGTGCAGGCAGCTCTCGTCCACCGTAAAGTGGTAGGTAAACTGGTTTTTGTAGCGGTATTTTTGAATTTGCAGATACGCCTCGGCGTGCTGCAGCTCCTTTTCGATCGGGATCAGCTCATGCCCGCGGCTGATGCTGATGCGGAACAGCCGCGCCAGTGCATGGACCATCTGGACAGCATCGGCGTTTTTGCCGCGCTCACACATCCAGGCGATGGAATCCAGCGTATTGTAGAGAAAATGCGGGTTGATCTGCGCCTGCAGCGCCTTGAGCTCTGTCTTGCGCAGGACAATTTCCTCCTCGCGGACGGTGGTCATAAGCTGCTGGATGCGGCCTACCATGTGGCCGAAGGAGTCCGAGAGGTTCTGCACCTCCCGCGTGCCGCGCACGGCCTGAAAGGCGAAGTGGTCGGCGTCCTGCTCAAACTGCTCCATGGCTGTTTCGAGCTGCTGCAACGGGCGGGACAGCAGGCGGGACAGCACCCAGCCCGCCACCAGCGCA
>OHYP01001000.1_pt1 | contig 11330 bp, 6 predicted proteins | sample 1580341 | NCBI WGS metagenome assembly OHYP01 (sample SAMEA3882509, study PRJEB24775) | human gut metagenome | biome: human-associated habitat; feature: intestine environment; material: feces | place: Netherlands | collected 2009/2010 | reverse complement strand
AATACTTATCCCCGTATGGTGGCAGATGCATTATCCGCAGAGTATCGTGTGGTATCTCAGAGCGGCTGGGGAATTGTCACCGGATGGGATGGAAATGTGGAGAATAAGATTCCTCCGTTTTACACACAGGTCTGTGGCTTACTCACCGGGGAGAGGAATGCTTCTTTGGGAGCGTTGCAAGACTATGATTTCGAGGCATGGCAGCCGGATGCGGTCATTATCAATCTGGGAACCAATGATGCCACAGCAATTCAGTCCGCAGTGGAACTAGGGCAGGAATGGGCAGGAACACGGGACGTAGAAGAAGTTAAAGAGATACTGACTACAGCCATCTGCGATTTCCTGAAAGTAGTGCGGAACAGCAACCCCACAGCACAGATCATCTGGGGTTACGGCATGCTGGGAGACAACTTTCTGTCCGCCATCCGGGAAGCTGTGGAAGGCTATGCGGAGCAGACTGCCGATTCCCGGATACACTTTTTGCAACTTCCCGACACTACACCGGATACCGTAGGCAGCCGCCTGCACCCCGGCATGAAAGCCCATCAAATTACCGCGAAAGAGATCGAAACATATCTGCAAGAACTGTTATAGGAGAAATTTATAATTTCTTAAGAAAAATGTGACGTAAAATGTGACAATTCCGCGTTATATTGAAACCCGTAGAAAGTAATTCATTCGGAGGGACTGGCAATATGATGCAGGAAAATCGTTCGGGCAGACAGGCAGAGATCCATATAACGCAGATGCGGAGAAATCCGTATCTGGTGGATTATCAAACCGGGAAAAATACGGGCAGACATACAGGAAGGCGCATAGAACAACGACATCATAGTGCAGTGCCCCAGCAGGAAAACAGAATCCGCCAACAGAAACAGAAAACTGCAGTTGCTGTATCTGATGGAAACGTATGCAGAGACAATACCTACAACACGCGCACAAGACAACGCCTGACGAGGGCGGAGAGACAGCGTCGCCGCAGACGGGCAAGAATCCGCAGATATATCCGGATGACTTTGCTTTGTGCAGGAATTCTGGTAGGAATCGTCGCATTGACAAAGCTTTTGAAGGTGCCTGCCAGTACTGCGGAAGCCAGCACACCGATGGAAGCAATAGATATGGCGCAGCAGGTGGGAAAAGGGACTGAGAATACCATGGGGACTAGGATCCAGGGACTGTCGGCGGAGACTTACGCAGCGCACCCTGACTGGACGGAGGATTTCCTCACGGTAAATGAATATTCCAGACCGGGAGATCCTTTGACGGAGGTGAATAATATTTTCGTGCATTATACTGCCAACCCCGGCACCAGTGCGGCACAGAACCGCAGTTATTTCGAACAGCTTAAGGACAATCATGAGCGCAGTGCCAGCGCGCATTTCATCATCGGCTATAACGGGGAGATCCTCCAGTGCGTTCCTCTGGATGAGATCGCTTACGCGGTGCAGACCCGTAACGAGGATTCCATCTCTATCGAATGCTGCTATAAGGCGGACAACGGACAGTTCACTCAGGAGACCTACGATTCCCTGATCAGGCTGCTGAGTTGGTTGATCGATGCCTATGAACTGGAACCGGAGGATATTCTCCGCCACTATGACTGCGGTGGAAAAAAATGTCCCATATACTATACAGAGCATGAAGATGCCTGGGAGCAGTTAAAAGAGGATGTCAAAAATCTATAGAGAATTACGTGATCACAAGACACGAAGAGAGGAACTTTTTCCAAAAGGAAAGGTTCCTTTTAGTTTATCTTGTTTTAAGAATACAAGTTTGTTAGAATAGACGCATACGGAATACGATTTCCTTTTCAAAGGGAAAAGTGTTGCAGACAAGGCCCTAAGGGGCAGAAATGAGGAGCAAAATGAATTATTTATCACCTTCAATTCTTTCGGCGGATTTCTGGAAGCTGGGAGAAGATATCAAAGCTGTGGAAGGAGCCGGAGTGCCCTGGCTGCATGTGGATGTGATGGATGGGCTGTTCGTTCCGTCGATCTCTTACGGAATGCCTGTCTTGAAGGCAGTGAGACCCCACACAGACATGTTCCTGGATGTACATCTGATGATCGAGAAGCCGGAGCGTTATGTGGAAGAGTTCGCTGCCTGCGGCGCGGATCTGGTGAATTTCCATCTGGAAGCCACAGAGGATGTGAAGGGATGCATTGATAAAATACGTGCCACCGGTAAAAAGGTCGGCATCACCATCAAACCCGCCACCCCGGCAGAGGCTGTGGAACCTTATCTGGAACTGGTGGATATGGTACTGGTGATGACCGTAGAACCCGGTTTCGGCGGACAGAAGCTGATCCCGGAATGCCTGGACAAGGTAGCGGTGATCCGCAAAATGATCACGGACAGAGGACTTACTACCGATCTGGAAGTAGACGGCGGCATTCATCTGGACAACGTAGCGCTGGCACTTGATGCGGGAGCCAATGTTATCGTGGCAGGCTCTGCTGTGTTCAAGGATGACATCGCAGCCAATGCGAAGGCTTTTCTTGCGAAGATGCAGTAACATAGCCATAGGCGGGAATGAGGTAGGGAACGTCTTACGGAAGGCGTAGACTGCCGACAGACGGTGACGGAAGGACAGACAGACGTCTGCGGAATGGAGAGTAATATGGAGTTACAGATACTACACGCAATACAGGGAATTCATCAGGAATGGCTGACAGAGATCTTACGTTTTTTTACCACGATCGGTGAAAGCGGTTTGGTATGGATCGTTATTGCAATCGTCCTGACATGTATACCGAAGACCAGAAAATGTGGTCTGACTATGATGATCGCAATGGCTATTACTTATCTGGTGGGAAATTTGTTCTTGAAAAATGTGATTGCCAGACCCCGGCCCTGCGCAGTCGACAACAGTGTCATATTGAAGATCCCGTTTCCCTCCGAATATTCTTTTCCTTCGGGACACAGCTCCAATGGATTCGCCGGTGCAGTGACGATCTTCTGCTATTATCGCAGAGCGGGACTCTTAAGTCTGCTCATGGCGGCACTTATTGCATTTTCCAGACTTTACTTCTTCGTTCATTACCCGACGGATATCCTGGGTGGAATCTTATTGGGAACGCTGGATGCACTATTGGCGGTCTGGCTTGTGAGGCACTTGGAGAACCGGGCGGATGCGCAGTCTGCATCGAACGCAGATAAATCTGAACACGTGCAGGAAAAATAAAATAACGGGACGAAACCGGGATCAGACGGAAAGGGCAAAAACGATGATGAACAGCAGAACGTTATGGAATGATAATTGGTATTTTGCCAAAACAGCATTAGGTGTGAACTGGGAAGACAGGCAGATCTGGGAAGCCAAAATGCAGCCGGTGGATCTGCCCCATGACTGGTTGATCTATGATACGAAGAATCTCTATGAAGACAGCATCGGCTGGTATCGGAAGAACTTTGCCTATGCCCCGGATAAAACAGGAAATGATGACCGTGTCATCCTCCGCTTTGAAGGTGTCTACATGGATTCTTCTATTTATGTAAACGGTGAGCACCTTGGTGACTGGAAATACGGCTATTCTACCTTTGACTGGGATATTACGGATGCTTTACATGAGGGAGAGAATGAAATCGTTCTGCGTGTTGTATTTCAGGCGCCCAACAGCAGATGGTACAGCGGTGCAGGAATCTACCGGAATGTGTGGATGATCCGGCTGCCGGAGACACATATTCCTCTGGACGGCATCTACACATCTTCTGTTGAGACGAACAAGGGTTATGACCTGACTATCGACACGGAACTGGAATGGGGAACAGATAGTGGAAATTATGAACTGGAATACTGTCTGCGAGATACTGATAACAGCAAAAGCCCCATAGAAACAGAAACCTCGGAGCTCTTCCGGGTAAAACAGCCCCTCACCTGTGGACAGAACAAGATATCCATGACGATCCCTGTGGATAATCCGAGGAAATGGGACATTACGGATCCTTACTTATATGATCTACAGGTATGCCTGTGGAGAGAGCAGGAGACTAACAGCCGGGAACTATGTCAGCAGAAACATTTCCGTATCGGTTTTCGCACCATACAATTTGATCCCGACAGGGGTTTTTTATTAAATGGCAGGAAGATCCGACTGAACGGTACCTGTGACCATCATGACCTCGGAGCGTTGGGAGCGGCTTTCCACAAGGAAGCCATGCGCCGTAAGTTCAAACTCATGCGTTCCATGGGCGTCAATGCCCTGCGGACTTCTCACAACATGCCGGCAGTGGAAGTGATGGAACTGGCGGACGAGATGGGATTTCTGGTATTGTCTGAAGCCTTTGACATGTGGGAGATGGCGAAGAATCCATATGATTACGCCAGATTTTTCAAGGATTGGATGGAAAAGGATGTCCGCAGCTGGATCCGTAGGGATCGCAATCACCCTTGCATTATTATGTGGAGCATCGGTAACGAGATCCCAGACACCCATGCGGATGCCCACGGACAGGAGATCACCGGACACCTCATTGCTGCGGTCAGAAAATGGGACTACCGAAATGTGGCACCTGTGACCATCGGCTCGAACTATATGCCCTGGGAAAACGCACAGAAATGTGCAGATATCGTGAAGCTGGCGGGATATAATTACGCGGAAAAATATTATGAAGAGCACCATAAAAAGTATCCGGACTGGATCATCTACGGAAGCGAGACTTCTTCTGTCGTACAGAGCCGTGGCATCTATCATTTCCCGCTGGATCGGGCGACACTGATCGAAGCAGACGAACAGTGCTCCGCTCTGGGCAACAGTACTACCAGCTGGGCAGCCAAAAATACGGAATACTGTATCATTATGGACAGAGATACCCCCTATTCCTGTGGACAGTTCATCTGGACAGCTATTGACTACATCGGTGAGCCGACACCTTATCAGACGAAAAACAGCTATTTCGGGCAGATGGATACAGCGGGATTTCCGAAGGATTCCTACTATCTCTTCCGCGCAGAGTGGACAGATGTGAAAAAAGATCCTATGATTCATGTCTACCCTTATTGGGACTTCAATCCGGGGCAGCAGGTGGATGTGCGGATCACCAGCAATGCTCCGGAGGTGGAACTATTCGTAAACGGTGTATCACAGGGAAGACAGCAGATCGATCATGAAAAGGGAACGGTGTTGCAGCCTTCCTGGAAAGTACCTTATGTGCCCGGCAGTATCTGTGCTGTGGCTTACGATGAGACCGGCAGAGAGATTGCCAGACAGGAGAGACATTCCTTTGGCAACACCGATCATTATGTATTAAAAGCAAACAAAACCACTCTGCGAGCCGATGGCGAAGATATGATCTTCCTGGAGATCACGGCAGAAGATAAGGACGGGCATCCCGTGGAAAATGCTTCCGATTATGTGAGAGTGACCGTGGAAGGTGCCGGAAGACTGATAGGACTGGATAACGGTGATAGTACTGACTACGATTCCTATAAGGGAACCGTCCGCAAGCTGTTCCAGGGGAAGCTTCTGGCGATGATCGCTGCGAAAACGATCCCCGGAGAGATTCGTGTGACCGTGGAGGACGCATGGACAGCCACTGCTAGCATGACCGATGAAACCGTCACCGGAACAGCCACGGCAGTAGTCGAGATGCCGGACAATACACTAGCTGCCGGGCACCGCACGGCGACAGTGACGCTTCATGCTATCGAAGCACAGATCCGTCCCGGTATCTGTGCAACGGAAGAAAACAGAGAATATCCGCCTGCCTTTGTGGAACCCGGATTCGTGCCGGTACGCAAGCTGGAACTGAGCGCAGCCGCAACGACGCTGACACCGGAAAACCCTTCTGTACTGCTGCATACCTGTATTTATCCTATGGAAGCCACTGACCGTAAGCTTCTGTGGAGCATTACGGATGCCACGGGTATTCCCAGCCCGATCGCAAAGCCGGAAGAGCTTCCGGACGGCGAAGGCATCCGTATCACAGGCATCAGTGACGGAAGTTTCCAGGTGAGATGTATGTCCTGCAACGGTACCCCTTCTGTGAAAATGATCTCACAGCTGGAGTTTCAGGTGGAGGGAATGGGACAGACGTTTCGGTCACCTTATGAACCGGTTACTGCTATTTCCTATGACACAAGTTTTGGCGGGGATGTGAGCCGCGGTGTGGAGAACAGTGCCGGAACGGATAAAGCACAGCCTACCGGTCTGGTTTATAGATCCGTAGATTTCGGCGAATTCGGAAGTGATGAGATCACGCTGGCTATTTTTGCGAATGATAATGACCCTCACAGAATTCAAATCTGGGAGGGAGAACCCGGGGAGAATGCATCCGGATTCGGAGAGACGGGAGAACTTGTCGGAGAAGTCACCTATCAGAAGCCTGGCATCTGGGAGGTCTTCCAACCGGAGACATTTACACTGTCCCGGAGACTGAAAGGCGTGGCGAATATGACAATCGTGTCGGAAGATAAATTTTTCCTGAAGGAGTTTCATTTTACCAAACAGGAGAAAGCTTATGCGAGACTGTCTGCCCTCACAGACGGCGTTACTTATGGAGACAGCTTTGTGAGAACAGCGGATGCCATTGAACAGATCGGCAACAATGTTTCCCTTGAGTTCAGTGATATGGACTTTGGAACAGATGCTTCTGACAGTATCGTCATATGCGGAAGGACACCTCTGCAGCACAATACGATACAGTTGCGATTCAGTAATGGGGAGACGCAGGTACTACCCTTCCCGCATAGCGGGGAATATCGTGAGATGCGATTCCCGATACAGAAAGTGACCGGAGAACAGAAGGTGACATTTGTCTTCCTACCGGGCTGTAATTTTGATTTCAAATGGTTCCGGTTTGAAAAAAGTGGATTGGAGGAGTAAAAGAAAATGATGAGCAGATGGAACAGAAAATTATGGGCATTGATACTTGCAGCAGGGATGACGGTATCTCTGGCTGCCTGCGGAGGAAACGACCAGGCAGCAGGCGGTGCATCCGCGGGTACCCAGGATGGGACTGCCGCCCAACAGAACCAGAGCACGGGCAGCAATATCGACAACGCCGGCAGTATTGTAACGTTAGCGCAGGATGCCCGGGCACTGCAGATCATAGACGACAACTACCGCACCTACTACGAGCTTTTTGTTTATTCCTTCTATGACAGTGACGGTGACGGCATCGGTGACCTGCAGGGAGTCCTGGACAAGCTGGACTACCTGAATGATGGTGACGATACGACGGATACGGACTTAGGGATCAACGGCATCTGGCTCATGCCGGTAATGCCCTCCACGACCTATCATAAATACGACACTACGGATTACGAGAATATTGATCCGCAGTACGGTACCCTGGATGATTTCCAAAAGCTGCTGACAGCCTGCCATGACCGTGGGATCCGTGTGATCCTGGATCTGGCGATGAACCATTCTTCCAGTAGGCATCCATGGTTTTTACAGGCAACGGAGTATCTGAAAAATCTGCCGGAGGGAGCTGAGCCTGACTCCTCAGAATGTCCTTATATAGATTATTACCATTTTTCAAGGGAAGCCCAGAGCGGATATGCGCAGGTAAATGGGGCAGACTGGTATTATGAAGCAAGATTTTGGGACGGCATGCCGGATCTGGATCTGCAGAATGAAGAGGTGCGCCGGGAATTTGAGCAGGTGGCGGACTTCTGGCTGGATATGGGCGTGGATGGTTTCCGCCTGGATGCGGTGAAGGAATACGTCACCGGCTCTGTGGAAGACAATGTCGAGATTTTAAGCTGGTTTGCCGATTATGTCCATGGCAAGGACCCGGAGAATTATCTGGTGTGTGAATGCTGGACAGATCAGAATACCTATGCGCAATATTACGCGAGCGGCGTGGACAGCATGTTTGATTTTACCTTCGCTGACAAGTCCGGAATCATCGCAAATGTGGTAAATGGCAAGGCATCCGCGGCATCCTATGCAAAGAATCTGGAAGCGGAGCAGGCTATGTATGCGCAATACAATCCGGATTACATCAATGCCCCTTTTTACACGAATCATGATATGGGGCGGAGCACAGGCTACTATGCCGGGGAAAACAGTGAGGCACAGACGAAGCTTGGCAATGCCCTGAATCTGTTGTCCGGTGGAAGTGTCTTCCTCTACTATGGGGAGGAACTGGGAATGAAGGGCTCCGGCAAGGATGAGAATAAGCGTGCTCCCATGTACTGGAGCAAGGATGACAAAGCGGAAGGCATGTGCAAGGGACCTGCGGATATGGAAGATTTTCAGATGAAATTCGACAGTCTGGAAGAACAGCAGGAGGATCCGGATTCCATTTACAATTATGTAAAACAGGTGATCCGTATCCGGAACCAGAATCCCGCGATTGCCAGAGGCACCACCACTTATCTGGAGCAGTATTCCGGCGAGCAATGCTTTGCCCTGACAAGAAGCTATGAAGACAGTACTTTATTACTGTTGGGCAATACTTCTGCGGAGCCTGCAAGTGTGGACCTGTCCGGACTTACCGTTGGTAACACCGCAGCAGAGGATCTGGTACTGCTTGGAGAACTTTATACCGGAGAGGAGATCGCCGAACGCGAAGGAACTGCGGTCACACTTCCGGCATATTCTGTTTTGATACTGGGGGAAAAGAGGAGCTGTAATGAGCAGTAATGAGACAAAACTGCATTGACAGTCCGGATTTCCTGTGCTACTGTAAGAATACGCAAATGCAATGAGGAAGAGAGTATTTATCATAGAAGTTTTACAGAGAACATTCCGCAAGGCTGAGAGGAATGGAACGGACAGATAGAGAAGATGGCTTCTGAGCGGCGCACCGAACGGATACCGGAACAGAATAGGAACGGTAGAAGCAAGGCTGCGACAGGATCCGCCTGTTACAGCGGATAGGGTTACGGACCCGAAGAGGTCTGTGCTGTGAGGTACAGACGAAGAGAAGTGGTAACACGAGATAACGCTCGTCTTCTTGAAGAACTTCATGTTCTTTCAGGAGACGGGCTTTTATTTTTAAGAAAAGGAGAATCAGATTTATGGAAAGCAAAGGAAAATATTATCTTACAACGGCCATTGCCTATACGTCCGCCAAGCCCCATATCGGTAATAACTACGAGATCGTACTGGCTGACAGCATTGCACGTTTCAAGAGAAAAGAAGGTTATGATGTTTTCTTCCAGACCGGTACCGATGAGCACGGTCAGAAGATCGAACTGAAGGCAGAGGCAGCCGGTATCACACCCAAGGAGCATGTGGACAAGATCGCCGGTGTGATCCGCGGACTGTGCGACCTGTTAAACATTTCTTATGATAAGTTCATCCGTACTACCGATGAGGATCATGAGAAGCAGGTACAGAAGATATTCAAACGTCTCTATGATCAGGGTGATATTTACAAGGGGGCCTATGAGGGAATGTACTGTACTCCCTGTGAGTCTTTCTGGACGGAGTCCCAGCTGGTAGACGGCAAGTGCCCGGACTGCGGCGGTGTGGTAAAGCCTGCGAAGGAGGAGGCTTACTTCTTCCGTATGAGCAAGTATGCGGACAGACTGATCAAGCACATTAATGAGCATCCCGAGTTCATTCAGCCCGTATCCCGCAAGAACGAGATGATGAACAACTTCCTGCTTCCCGGCTTACAGGATCTGTGCGTATCCCGTACTTCTTTCACCTGGGGTATCCCGGTGACTTTCGATCCTAAGCATGTTATCTATGTATGGCTGGATGCGCTGACCAACTACATCACCGGTATCGGCTACGATGCAGACGGCAACAGCACCGAGCAGTACAAGAAGCTGTGGCCCGCAGACCTGCACCTGATCGGTAAGGATATCATCCGGTTCCATACCATCTACTGGCCTATTTTCCTGATGGCACTGGGCGAGCCTCTGCCGAAGCAGGTATTCGGACATCCCTGGCTTCTCATGGGCGGCGGCAAGATGAGCAAATCCAAAGGAAATGTGGTCTATGCGGATGACCTCGTAGATTATTTCGGCGTGGATGCGGTACGCTACTATGTACTGCACGAAATGCCTTTTGAAAACGATGGCAACCTGACCTGGGAGCTGGTAGCAGAGCGTACCAATTCCGATCTGGCCAACACCCTGGGCAACTTGGTGAACCGAACCATCTCCATGAGCAACAAATATTTTGATGGTGTTGTAAGGAAAACCGGCGCAGCCGAAGAAGTCGATGAGGATTTAAAGGCTGTCGTTACCGGAACCAGAGATAAAGTACAGGAGAAAATGGACAAACTCCGTGTGGCAGATGCGATCACCGCTGTATTTGACCTGTTCCGCCGCTGCAACAAATACATCGACGAGACGACTCCATGGGTGCTTGCAAAAGATGAGGCAGACCATGACCGTCTTGCAGAGGTATTATATAATCTGACAGAGTCCATCACGATCGGAGCAGGATTACTGCACAGCTTCCTGCCGGAGACAGCAGAGAAGATCGTAAACCAGCTGAATACTACATTGCGCGATTATGACGATCTGGACAAATTCGGACTTTATGAGAGTGGAAGCAGAGTGACAGATACACCGGAAATCTTATTTGCACGTCTGGATGCAAAAGAGGTTATGCCGAAAGTGGAGGAGATCAAAGCAGCCCAGAAAGCAGAGTTTGAGGCAGAACAGAAGAAACTTGCCGGAGAAACGGAAACAGCAGAAGAAGCGGAAGAATCCGCAATTGACATTGAACCGAAAGCGGAGATTGAGTATGATGATTTTATGAAGATGCAGTTTCAGGTAGGAGAGATCATTGCCTGCGAAGCAGTTCCAAAATCAAAGAAATTACTCTGCTCACAGGTGAAGATCGGAAGTCAGGTAAAACAGATCGTTTCCGGTATCCGCAAGCATTACACACCGGAAGAGATGGTTGGCAAAAAAGTCATGGTATTAGTGAACTTAAAACCGGCAAAACTTGCAGGTGTAGTCTCAGAGGGTATGTTACTCTGCGCAGAGGATGAGAACGGGGAACTTGCATTGATGGTTCCGGAGAAAAAGATGCCAAGCGGAGCAGAGATCTGCTAGAAAAACAGAAATTAAGACACAATTAAGATTTCTCTACTATTAAAATACTTTTTTAACTGCTAAAATAAAACTGTTCAGGCTGATAAACGCCGGACAGTTTTATTTTATTCATGTTTGTAGCAATGGACAGGTTTGTCCGTAAAGCGGGAGACAGGCTGTTGAAAGAAAAATATTGGGAGGATAGGACATGCAGACAATTTTAGTGTGTGATGATGATAAAGAAATTGTGGAAGCGATCGAGATCTATTTACAGCAGGAAGGCTTTCATGTGCTGAAGGCATATGATGGTGAAGAAGCGCTTGAGATATTGAAGAACAATGAAGTACATCTTCTGATCATGGATGTCATGATGCCGAAG
>OHYP01000960.1_pt1 | contig 11670 bp, 10 predicted proteins | sample 1580341 | NCBI WGS metagenome assembly OHYP01 (sample SAMEA3882509, study PRJEB24775) | human gut metagenome | biome: human-associated habitat; feature: intestine environment; material: feces | place: Netherlands | collected 2009/2010 | reverse complement strand
CACAGCAGACTATGAAATCGGGGACATAGTAAGTACTTCTGCCAATTTGGTATTACCAATCATTATCCTTTGCATCGAAAGTGCAATATTAAGATTTTGCTTTGATAAAGAGTATGAATCCGATGAAGTAATATCAAGCGGGTTATTTGTTTGCCTGAAAGGAATGGTATTATGTGCTATTTGTACAATTATAATAGGAATACTTCCTTTCTTTAAAATTAATACATCATATTTAGTCGCATTTTATTTAATGGTATTGTCTACAGGGCTGTATAATGTACTGACTAATTATGCCAGAGGTATTGATAAAGTACAATATATGGTTGAAATGAGTTTGATTACCACAATAGCATCATGTGTATTAAATGTTGTTTTGTTGGTTGTGCTGAAGTGTGGGTTAAATGGATATTTAATAGCTAATTACCTGGGAACCTTTATGGCTGTAGCTTGGGGATCTGTACGACTGAAAATACATAAACACATTAAGTTTAATAAAGTAAATAAAACTACAGTTAAGGAATTGCAAAAATTTGGGTTTCCGTTAATTTTTAATAAAATTGGTTGGTGGATTAATAGTTCATCGGATAGATATATTGTTACATGGATTTTAGGTGCAACTGCGAATGGAATTTATACGGTATCATATAAAATACCGACTATGCTGACTGCATGTAGTGATATATTTACGCAGGCATGGCAGTTATCAGCCATAAAAGATTTTGATCCAGAAGATAGTGATCATTTTGTTGCTGATATGTATGAGGCATATAATGGTTTTTTAGTTTTGTGTTGTTCAATGTTAATTATATTAACTATTCCATTTGCACATATTTTATATGCAAAGAGCTTTTTTGTAGCATGGAAATATGTTCCTCCATTGATGATTTCTTTCGTCTTTGGTGGTTTGGCTGGCTTTTTAGGGAGCATTTTTACAGCAGTAAAAGATACTAAAATATTCTCATATTCAACTATGATAGGTGCAGTCGTAAATACCATATTAAATTTTGTATTAGTGTCTTATATTGGTGTAATGGGTGCTGCAGTTGCAACACTTGTGTCTAACATTGTTATTTGGCTAGTTAGATTACAAAGAAGTAAAAGGTATATACATATACGAGTGAATTTTCTAAAACATACAATAATGTATATCTTGTTAGTTGTACAATTCATAGTCTGTTTAGGTGGATTTACTATAGTGCCTGTAATAATACAATTAATCATTCTTGTTGCTTTGATTGCTGCTAATAGAAAATTGATAATTAATATAATGAGAAAAGGAAAAATAATGTTAGCAAAATATTTACATCGTTAGGAGAAATAAATTATGAAAACAATAGGAATAATTACATATCATCATTATTATAATTACGGTACAATGCTGCAGGCTCTTGCCTTGCAGGAAAAGGTAGAACAACTAGGCTATCAGGCAGAGTTAATAGATTTTAAACAAGATAATTCTCTATCAAGATATGAAATGCTTAAATTAAGAATAAAAAGAATGCCAGTGTATATTAAAGAAAGAAAAAAATATCGAGCGTTGGCTGATTCGAGAGAAAAAATAAAGGAAAAGAATGAATTATTTGAACAGTTTTATAAAACATATTTGCATGTAGGAAAAAAGAAATATACAACTACACAGCAGTTAATGGAAAATCCACCAGTATATGATGGATATGTAGTAGGTAGTGACCAGACTTGGAATCCTTTTGTTGCGAACTCGCCGGAAGCATTTTTTTTGCCATTTGTTGAAAACAAATCGAAAAAAGGCAGTTATGGTCCGAGCTTAGCGGTAAAATCATTATCTGACGAGAAAGAAAAGGAATATAGAAAAAAATTATCTAATTTTTCCTTTTTATCATGCAGAGAGCAGGATGGAGCGCAATTGTTAAGCCGTATTACACAAAAAGAAGTTAAATGTGTATTAGATCCAACATTGTTATTATCTGCTAAAGAGTGGGGAAAATATTGCGAGTTTGAGATACCTAAAGAGCCATATTTTTTGGGAGAAAAATCAGAACATAGAAGGGCTGTAGAAAAGATACAAAAATTAACAAATTGGAAAATAATAAGTCTTCCGGCAGCATATTTAGAAATGGAAAATAATGATTATAAAAAAGTATGGGGAGGTCCTAAAGAATTTTTATCATTGATAAGAGGGGCTGCTTTAATTTGTACAGATTCATTTCATGGAACTATGTTTTCGATAAATTTCCAAAGAAATTTTTTCTCTTTTTGTAAAAGCAGTGATTCAGAGGAATCATCTGAAAATTCCAGATTATATAGTGCTTTAAATATCTTTGGATTATCAAATAGAATAATTCATAATATGGATAATTTGACTGCAGAAGATATTTCTATAGATTACAAAAATGTGATTCCGATTTTGGAGGAACAGAGAAGGGATTCGATTGAGTATTTAGAAAACATGTTATTCGAGATGACGAAAGGATAAAAAATGAAAGTTGCTATTCGGGATGATGATACATCATATTTTACAAAACCTAAAGATTTACAAAGAGCATATGATTTTTTAAATGAGGATGATTGTGTATCTCTTTCAGTTGTGCCGTATACGGTTCCAGTTCATAGAGATGATGTGTTTCCATATGGAAAAGAAATTGGAATGGGATATTATGATATAGCTGAAAATACAGAATTATTAGAATATTTAAAGGAAAAATATAAACAGGGAAAAGTTGATATATTGTTACATGGCTATTCACATGAATATCAGCTAAGTGAAAACAAATGGCTTGCTGAAATGAAATGGAAAAGTAGTAGTCAATTAAAAGAGGAAATACCGAAAGGAAAAAAACATTTAGAGAAATTGTTAGGTATGAATATATCAGTATTTGTTGCACCTAATAATAGTATTGATAAAAAAGCTATTTCAGTATTAGAAGATCTTCAAATGAATTACTCTGGCATTATTGGGGTGAGAGATAGAAAAGTAAATTTAAGATATATATATAATTTTATAATTCGTTGGGGATTTAGGATAGTAAAAAAAGTACAGTATCCAGGTATTATGAACTATGGAAAGCATAAAGAACTGAATGCATACACAATAGATAATTATGAACGGCTGATTTATGAGTATCATATTTGCAAAGCAAGAAAAGTGCCATTTGTTATATATACTCATTATTGGCAATTAAATACAGATGAAAAAGCGAAAAAGTTAATTAAACAAATATATAATTATGTAATTAAAGATGGTGCAGAAATAGTTCCTTTAAGTGAGTGTTTTAAATAATATGATAAATTTTGATTTTAAAGAAAAATGTTACTCTTGTTCAGCATGTGCAGAAGCTTGTCCAACCAAAGCAATATCATTTGATGAAAACATACATCCAGAAATTGATTTGCAAAAGTGTATTAATTGCAATAGATGTGAAAGAGTATGTATTGAATTGAATAAACCTGAAGATATAGAAGAACTGAATTGTATTGAGGGATATATAGTTAAAAACAAAAACAATGAAATCAGAAAAGTAAGTTCGTCAGGCGGTGTTTTTTTTCAAATAGCACAAAAAGTATTAGAAATGGACGGATATGTTTGTGGTTGTATATATGATGACGAGTTTATGCCCAAACATATTGTTTCTAATGAGATAGAAATTTGCAAAAAAATGATGGGATCAAAATATGTGAAAAGTGATTTAAATGATTGCATAGTGAAAATCAAGCAGATTGTAGAAAAGGGAAAAATAGTACTTTTTTCAGGAGTCCCATGTCAAGTTGCAGCAGTAAAAAAGTGTGTTAAAAGTGATAAATTAATTACGCTGGCAGTTGTATGTCATGGATCTATAGAACGTAAAATATGGAAAAAATATTTAGCTGAAGAAGAAAGAATGAGTGAAAGTTCAATTATTAAAGTGTCTATGAGAGATAAAACAAAAGGATGCTTAAATTATGGATTGAAGTTTCAATTTAAGAATGGAACTGAACATATAACGTTTAGAAAAAATGATGGTTACTTTTTGAAATGCTTTACAGATGGTTTGTTTGAAAGAAATAGATGTTTGAGTTGCGAATATAAGGGACAGAATATTATGAGTGATCTATTGATAGGAGATGCGTGGGGAATGGAAAAAGTATGTCCCGAATTTACAGATAGTCTTGGGTGTTCGGCAGTATTAGTGTTGACTGAAAAAGGAAAAAAAATTTTTAATGAAGTAGAAAAATACTTTTTAATTAGAAATGTAGATAGCCAAGAAATAATTCGTAATAATCCAAGAATTATATTACCAGCGCCACGAAATACTTTTCAGAAGAGTTTTGAAAAGAAGTTAGAAAAGTCAAATGCGAATATTCATTTCTGGACAGAAAAGTATGCAAAACCAACTATTTTGAATCGTATAAAATGGAAAGTATTGGGAGGAGAAAATTAAAATGTTTAGTATAAAAAAGATGTTGGTAGATTTATATGATAGTAGAACGGCTCAGTCATGTAGTGCTTCTATTGGAGATATAATGAATTTAAGAAGAAATGTAGAACATAATCAGTTTCTAGCTACTACGAGGTATTTGGATATAAAGGATTATGTAGAATATAATAAACAAACATTTGTATGGCAAAATACGGTTAGTAGGGCAGCATATGGTAATAAACATCGGGAGGAAGATGGGAACATGGCTTTCTCAAAATTAATTACATCATATCAAAGCAAAGGATATGATCCGAATTCTTTATTTATAGTAGATAAGGATATGAGGCTTCTCGATGGTAATCATAGAATGGGGATGAATTTATATACAGATCAACATAAAATAAATGTTCGAGTTTTGAAGAGAAAAAGCAAAAATCCAGGTAATTTGGATTGGTATTTACAAAAGAAAATATCGGCAGATTTTTTGAAAAAAGTCTATAATGCATATTTACAAATACAAGAATGGTTAATTGAAACGGGAGATACTTTTTGTTGTATTGTGCCTGAAATTGAAAAATTATCCGAATTGGATTTAATGGTTAATATAAAAAGTGTACACAGATATAGATTACAGAGTCCATTATTCGTGGGGGGGGCATAAAGCTTAATCAAGCAGGAAAACTTATACAGTTTACGTTAGATGAACCAGAATACATGATTGAGGATAGTAAAGCTGTATCAAAAAGGATAAGAGATATAAAAAATATTTTGGAAATGAGATATGGTATGGAATTTGTTTCACAAATTTATTTTTCACAATCTTGTCTTGAGGGTAAGGAAATTTTTGATAAAATAAAGAACGATTTTATAGAATAAAAGTGAGTGGATTAAATGGAAAAGTTTATATTGATAGCCACATGTACATATGTAAAAAATGAATAAAAGAATAGTGTCATCATTTGTTAAAATAGGTATAAAAAATTGGAATAAACTGAGAGAGTATCTTAGAAAATAGATTTGAGGTGATTTTAGATGAAAAAACTGATTTTAATAGGAGCTGGTGGACATGCAAAGTCAGTTGCAGATTCAATTAATAAATCAGAATATGAATTATGTGGATTCATAGATAGCAACAAAAAAGGTATGCATATGGGATTACCAATCTTGGGTACGGGACTTGAAGATATTCCAAATTGTGAAAAATATAGTTATTTTGTTTCTATTGGAGATGTTGGATACCGTAAGTTATGGTTTGACAGAATTAGAGAACGAAGATTGAACATAATCAATATTATTGATTCTTCAGCAATTATATCGGCCAGTGCAAAAATGGGAATAGGGAATTTTGTAGGTAAAATGGCAGTAATAAATGCTGATGCAGAGATAGGAAATAATAATGTTATAAATACAAAGGCTTTGATTGAACACGAATGTAAAGTGGGTGATCACAATCATTTATCAACAAATTCTGTCATAAATGGAAATGTAATTGTAGGAAATAGTGTTTTTTTGGGCAGTTCATCTGTGTGTAACGGTCAATTGAAAATCGGTTCCAATGCAATTATTGGTTCAGGTAGTGTGATTATTAAAGATATACCGGAGAAAGTAACTGTAGTAGGTGTACCTGCTAGAGTTATAAAGAGGAGAGATTAGAAATGAGTGATATTCAAATTGTTGCAGAGATTGGCTGCAATCATAATGGAAGTGTTGAATTGGCAAAAAAAATGATGAAAAAAGCGAAAGAAGCTGGAGCAGATGCAGTTAAATTCCAAAGTTTTGTGCCAGAAAATCTTGTTTCAAGATATGCCCCTAAAGCCGAATATCAGAAAAAAAATGATGGAAATGGTTCACAGCTAGATATGTTAAAAAAATTGGCATTAACGGAAACTGAATACTTGGAATTGGTACAGTATGCTTCTACTTTAGATATTCAGATTTTTTCTACGCCATTTGATTTTGAATCTTTTTCATTTTTGCAAAAAATCGGTCAGAATATATGGAAAGTACCATCAGGAGAGATTACAAATCTTCCTTATTTACAGAGGGTAGCAGCAATTGAATGTCAAAATAAACAAGTAATTCTATCGACAGGAATGTCTACGATTGATGAAGTTAAATATGCAATAAATGTTTTGCAACAAAGTAAAGACACAAGTTTTACGGTATTACATTGTAATACACAATATCCAACAGAGCCGGAAGATATGAATTTGCTTGCCATGAATAAGCTTCAAGAATTAGCACCAGATTGGAAAATCGGACTTTCAGATCATTCAGAAGGAATTGTTGCTTCTCTTGTGGCTGTTGGATTGGGAGCTAAATTTATCGAAAAACATTTTACTTTAGATAAAGCTATGCCAGGACCTGATCATAAAGCGTCTATTACACCAGAAGAACTAAAAGAATTGTGTGTAGGTGTGCATAAAGCTGAAATTATGCTTGGAAATGAAACGAAAGAAGTGACTGAATCTGAACGAAGCAATATATTCGTTGCAAGAAAATCTATTGTAGCAAAAAGAAAAATCATGAGAGGCGAAATGTTTTCCGAAGAGAATATCACTTGTAAAAGACCAGGAAATGGAATTTCTCCGATTCATTGGTATGAGGTGTTGGGGAAAGAAGCTGAAAAAGATTTTGAAATAGATGAATTGATTTCTTGTAAAGGAGTGAATAGAGAAGATGAATAATTTAGCAATAATACCTGCAAGAAGCGGTTCGAAAGGCTTGAAAGATAAAAATATAAAATTATTAAATGGAAAACCGTTAATTGCATATAGCATAGAAGCAGCGAAGAAATCAGAGATTTATTCACACATATTGGTTTCTACGGATTCTGAAAGATATGGCGAGATTGCAATACAATATGGAGCAGAAGTACCTTTTTACCGATCAGAAGAAAATGCATCAGATGTAGCGTCATCATGGGATGTTGTAAAAGAAGTATTGAAAAAATATCAGGAGATGGGAATTGTATTTGATACATTTACGCTTTTACAGCCAACATCTCCATTGCGAAAGTACGAAGATATAAAAAAAGCTTATGAATTATTTAAAGAGAAAGATGCAATAGCGGTTGTATCAGTTTGTGAAATGGAGCATTCGCCATTGTGGAGTAATACTTTACCAGAAAATAATTCGTTATCCGGATTTTTGCGGGCAGACAGTAATAAACAAAGACAGAAATTAGAAACGTTTTATAGGATAAATGGGGCAATTTATATGGCAGATGTGAAGGCTTTTTTGGAAAATACAAATCTGTATAGAGAAGATTGTTACGCATATAAAATGCCGGCAGAGCGCAGTATAGATATAGATACAGAACTTGATTTTAAAATTGCCGAAACTATTATAAATCAGTAAAAGAAGGTTAGTATGGGAAAGTATAGAGTAGCGTATGCGACTGGTTCAAGAGCAGATTATGGAATAGTAAAAAATTTTTTAAGATTATTAGATAATGACAAAGATATTGAGTTTTCAGTATTGGTTACAGGCTCACATTTAGAAGATAAGTTTGGTCACTCTGTAGATATAATACGACAGGATGGATTTAAAATCGATTTGGAGATTCCGCTAAATATAGAGAATGACAGTAATGCGAATGTGATGCATTGCATGGCAACAGCTTTAGATTGTTTTGGAAATTATTTTGAAAATAATAAATTTGATTTATTAATTATACTTGGAGATAGATATGAAATGATGGCGGTTGCGATTGCAGCAGCTATGCAAAGAATCCCAATTTTGCATTTACATGGTGGGGAAGTTACATATGGCAATTATGATGAATTTATACGTCATTCTATTACCAAAATGAGTCAGTATCATTTTACCAGTACAGAAGAATATAGAAAACGTGTAATACAGTTGGGAGAAGATCCTAAAAGAGTATTTTATCTTGGGGCATTAGGGGCAGAAAATTGTTGCAAGATAGATGAAGAGAAAGTAATTGAAAAAGTAAAAGAACTTATTCCACAAAAATATTGGGTTGTAGCTTTTCATCCCGAAACACTAACTGATGTGAAAATGGAAGATCAGGTGAAAGAAGTATTGACTGCATTGCAGGAAAATATGAATGGAATGAGTGTTATTTTTATGGGGACGAATGCAGATACAAAATCTGATATCATACGTTCTTCATGGCTCAATTATGTGGATGAACATGAAAATGCGTATTATTATGAAAACTTGAATGTAGATTCGTTTTTATATTTAGTAAAAAATTCTGTGGCATTAATAGGAAATTCGTCATCTGGAATTATTGAAACACCGTCATTAGGAAGGTATACAATTAATATTGGAGATAGACAAAGAGGACGAGTACATGGTAACAGTGTTATTGATGTCACTTGCGACAGTAGTATGATCGGTCAGGCAATGAAAGAGATTACCGGGAAAAATGAAAAAATAATTAATCCGTATTATGTAGAAAATACTGCAGAAAATTATTATAAAAAGACAAAAGAAATTTTAGAAAATGGAACGTCCATTTTAAAGGAATTTTATGATATAGTCTAAAATTCAGTAGAAACAGAAGTGTAAAGCAGGAGGTATGCGAATATGAAAATTGCAGTTGCAGGAACTGGATATGTGGGATTATCCATAGCTACTTTGTTATCGCAACACCATGAAGTGATGGCAGTAGATATTATTCCAGAAAAAGTAGAATTAATAAACCAAAAAAAATCTCCAATTCAGGATGAATATATTGAAAAATATCTGTCAGAGAAGAAATTGCATCTAACGGCAACATTAGATGCAAAATCAGCGTATAAAGATGCGGACTTTGTAGTTATTGCTGCTCCCACAAACTATGACAGTAAGAAAAATTTCTTTGATACATCAGCAGTAGAAGCTGTGATCAAGTTGGTTATTGAATATAATCCAGATGCGATTATGGTTATAAAATCGACAATTCCAGTAGGATATACAGCAAGTATTAGAGAAAAATTTCATTGTGACAATATTATTTTTAGCCCTGAGTTTTTGCGTGAATCTAAGGCATTGTACGATAATCTATATCCGTCAAGAATTATTGTGGGAACGGATATTCAAAATGCTAGACTTGTAAAGGCTGCGAATACATTTGCCGGATTATTACAGGAAGGTGCTATTAAAGAGAATATTGATACTTTGATTATGGGATTTACAGAAGCGGAAGCAGTGAAGTTATTTGCTAATACATATCTGGCTCTCAGAGTATCATATTTTAATGAGCTTGACACATATGCCGAAATGAAAGGGTTGAACACACAGCAGATCATTAACGGTGTGTGTCTTGATCCAAGAATTGGATCACATTATAATAATCCGTCATTTGGATATGGTGGTTATTGCTTACCAAAGGATACTAAACAGCTTTTGGCTAATTATGAAGATGTTCCACAGAATATGATGTCTGCTATTGTTGAATCAAATAGAACCAGGAAAGATTTCATAGCAGATCGTGTTTTACAGAAAGCAGGGTATTATGCTTATGATGATGAAAATACTTATGATGCTTCTATGGAAAAAGAGGTTGTGATTGGTGTATATCGTCTTACTATGAAATCAAATTCAGATAATTTCCGCCAGTCTTCTATACAGGGAGTTATGAAGCGTGTTAAAGCCAAAGGTGCGTCAGTTATTATTTATGAGCCAACATTGGAAGATGGAAGCACTTTCTTTGGAAGTAAGGTTGTGAATGATTTGGATAAATTTAAGGAGCAGAGTCAGGCAATCATTGCAAATAGATATAATGACTGTTTAGATGATGTGAAAGATAAAGTATATACAAGGGATTTATATAGACGGGATTGATACTATTTTGCATGGAGGAAGTAAATAATGAACATAGAAATGAATGAAACATACGCAAGAGATACTTCAACCGTATGGGAACATGAGATAATTAGTTCTGCATCGGATTTGAAAGAATGGATTAAATATGAAGGTGCGAAATATCCAAAGAGAACATTAGTGGGGGGGGTATTTCCGCTAACGGAAAACGATGCTATTTTTAAGTATCAAAAAAGACTTAGAAAAACGGAATATTACCTTAATACTGGAAAAAAATGGATGTACTATTTGAGCTTGGTCAAATTAAATAGATTAAGATTTAAATATGGTATGAAAGTTAGATTGAACAGTTGTGGAAAGGGGTTATGTATAGTCCACTTAGGCTCTATTATAACTAATGGAGATGTTGGTGAAGATGCAAGGCTATTTGTAAATTCTGCAATTGTATCAAATGGTGGTGGCGAAAGAGAACCAAGACTTGGAAATCATGTTACATTATTTACAAATGCAGTAGTATGTGGAGATGTCAAAATAGGAAACAACAATATTATAGGGGCTAATTCTGTTGTGACAAAAAATTTTGAAGAGTCCAATATTATTATTGCAGGAACACCTGCAAAAAAAATAAAGAATAGATTGTTAGAATAATAGAGAATACAATGATAAGAATGGGGAGATTGAAATGTGTGGAATAGTTGGTTTTACTGGAACACAGCAGGCAGCACCTATTTTATTAAATGGTCTGTCTAAATTAGAGTACCGAGGGTACGATTCGGCTGGAATCGCTGTGCGAGATGGGGAGCGTTTGGCACAGGTGGTTAAAGCCAAGGGAAGATTAGGCAATCTGATTGAAAAAACAGATGAAGGAAAAGCACTGATAGGAACATGTGGAATCGGACATACACGTTGGGCAACACATGGAGAGCCAAGTCAGATTAATGCACATCCGCATGTATCTGGAAATTGTACAAGATCAGGTTCTGGAGAAGTAGAATCAGAAGTAGTTGGCGTACACAATGGTATTATTGAAAATTATACAGAACTTAAAGAAAAATTATTAAAGCATGGTTATACTTTTTACAGTCAGACTGACACAGAGGTAGTAATTAAATTAGTGGACTATTATTATAAGAAGTATAATCTCGGACCGATTGATGCGATTGCTAAAACGATGGTTCGTGTGCGTGGTTCATATGCCCTGGAACTTATGTTCAAAGATTATCCGGGAGAAATTTGGGTAGCAAGAAAAGACAGTCCAATGATTATTGGAGTGACAGACGGCGAAACCTATGTAGCTTCTGATGTTCCGGCTATTCTGAAATATACAAGAAATGTTTATTACATTGGTAATCTGGAATTTGCCAGATTGACACCTGGAGAAGCTCATTTCTTTAACCTTGATGGGGATGAGATTGAAAAGCAGACAACAGAAATTAAGTGGGATGCTGAAGCAGCAGAAAAAGCAGGATTTGAACATTTTATGATGAAAGAGATCCATGAACAGCCGAAGGCCGTCAAGGAT
>OHYP01000949.1_pt1 | contig 11755 bp, 5 predicted proteins | sample 1580341 | NCBI WGS metagenome assembly OHYP01 (sample SAMEA3882509, study PRJEB24775) | human gut metagenome | biome: human-associated habitat; feature: intestine environment; material: feces | place: Netherlands | collected 2009/2010 | reverse complement strand
CCCCGCACCGAAGCCGCCACCGTTGCCGGTCAGCTCGGGGCTCTGGGTCTCGTCCAGCAGACCGGGGTCGATTTCACTCAGGAAGGCAGACGGCGGGTTGCGGCGCGTCTGGCCGAAGATCATCCGCGTGCGGGAGGTGGACAGGTACAGTTCCTTCTTGGCGCGGGTGATAGCCACGTAGCAGAGGCGGCGCTCCTCCTCCATGTCCTCCTCATTATACTTGGCCATCTCGCCGGGGAAGATACCATCCTCCATACCTACGACAAAAACATACGGGAATTCCAGGCCCTTCGCCGAGTGGATCGTCATCATCGTGACGCTGTCGGCGTCGTTGTCATAGCTGTCCAAATCGGAAATCAGCGCGACCTCCTCCAAAAAGCCCGACAGCGTCGCGTCCTCACCGTTCTGGTCGGCGTAGGTCTTGATGCTGCTGACCAACTGGCCCAGGTTCTCGCGGCGGGTCTCGCCCTCCTCCTTCATGGCTTTGAGCATTGCCTCGTAGCCGGACTTGGCGATGACGTCACCCACAAACTGGTCCAGCGGCTCACTTACCGACAGATCGCACAGCTCGCGGTACATCTCATAGAAGCGCTCGAGCGCCGCGGCGGCGCGCTGCAATTCCGGGTAGTCCCGCACATGGGCGATGATTTCCATCATCGGCACGCCCTTGGAGGCTGCCAGCTCACCGATCTTTTCAATCGTCGTCATGCCGATTTTACGCGCAGGTTCGTTGATAATGCGGCGCAGACGCACGTCGTCCCGCGGGTTTACGATGACGGCCAGATAGCTGTTGATGTCCTTGACCTCCTTGCGGTCAAAGAAGCGCTGGCCGCCCACAATGCGGTACGGGATGCCCGCGCGGGCAAAGTAGGTCTCGATCGGGTTGGACTGAGCGTTCATGCGGTAGAGCACGGCGTGGTCCTTCAGGCTCGCGCCCTCTCTCAAATGCTCGCCGATGACGTCCGCAATGTGGCTGGCCTCGTCCTGCTCGTTCGTCGCGGTGTAGTGGTGGACCTTCTCGCCGTCGCCGTGGTCGGTCCAGAGGGTCTTGCCCTTGCGGCCCATGTTGTTCTTGATGACACTGTTGGCGGCGTTCAGAATATTGGCGGTGGAGCGATAGTTTTGCTCCAGACGGATCGTTTTTGCCCCGGTGAAAACCTTCTCAAAGTTTAGGATATTTTCAATCGTAGCACCGCGAAATTTGTAGATGGACTGGTCATCGTCGCCAACGACGCAGACGTTGTTGGTGCCGCCCGCCAGCAGCCGAACCAGATGGAACTGCGCAATGCTCGTGTCCTGGTACTCGTCCACGACGACATAGCGGAAGCGGTTCTGGTAGTATTCCCGCGTTTCCGCGTCATTTTGCAGCAGTTTGACGGTGTGGAAAATCAGGTCGTCAAAGTCCATGGCGCCCGCGGCCTTTAAGCGGCCCGCGTAGGCCGTGTAGATTTTGGAGACGAGCTGCGCCTTCGTATTGGCGAACGGCTCCCCCGCCACATCCTCGGCAGACAGGAGCTTATCTTTAAAGGAAGAAATCTGCCCGATGGCCGACTTGACGGGCAGGAATTTGTCGTCGATCATCAGGTCTTTGTAGATCTGCTTGATGACGCGCTGCTGGTCGTCGGAGTCGTAGATCGTGAAGCTCTTGGGGAAGCCGATGCGCTCGGCGTCGCGGCGCAGCATTCGCACGCAGGCGGAGTGGAAGGTGGACGCATTGACGTCACCGCCCAGCGTGTCTCCCAGCATGGCACGCAGACGCTCCTTGAGTTCGCCCGCGGCCTTGTTCGTAAAGGTGATGGCCAGCACGTTCCAGGGACGCGCGGGGCGCACGGCCAGATAGGCGGTCTCCCGCGGCAGGTCGCGGCCCGCGGCAACGGCATTGCGCAGGTCGTTGAGGTCGGCCTCGGTCACGGGGCGCGGCAGCTCGGTGCTGCCGTGGGCGGAGCCGAAGCGGATGATATTGGCAATGCGGTTGACCAGCACGGTGGTCTTGCCGGAGCCCGCGCCCGCCAGAATCAGCAGCGGGCCCTCGGTGGCAAAGACCGCCTGCCGCTGCACGGGATTGAGCCGCGCAAACCGGCTCTCAATATATTGGTCGCGCAGCGCGAGATATTCCTTGGTGATGTCAGCCATGGAGTTCACCTTTCGTTTTGATTTTATTTAAGAATGCGCAGTAGAGGCCGGATATGTCCGGCCCGCGGGTTTCCCGGTATCGGGCGTTTGCGGGGAAGTACAGGGCCGGGCGTGCCCAGCCCCTACGTGCGCAGCGTATGGTTCACGCGCGCTCCCGTCGGCATAAGCCTCCCGGGTCGGCCACGCAGTCAACGGTTCCTCACTCCCCCGTAAACGGGTCGTGACTATGGTTCAACCTTCTATTCCACACTTTCGGCGTGGCATCCCGGAACCCGGCGCTCAGATACTTGCCCTCGCTCAGGCTGATGGCCGTGCCGCGGGCCACGCAGTTCAGCGGGTCGGGGGCGATGGCCACATCGGTGTGCAGCTCGCCCGCGATATACCCGGCCAGCCCGCGCAGCAGCGAGCCGCCGCCCGTCAGCAAAATGCCGGTGCCGGATACATCCGCCGCCAGCTCGGGCGGGGTGCTTTCCAGCACGTTGCGGGCTGCGTTGGCAATACGGGCGGCCAACTCCTGCACGGGTTCGTACAGGTCGCGGGTATAGATGATGCGCCGCGCGGGCAGGTTCGTCTCCCACGAGTGGCCGCGCACCTCCATAACGCCCTCAAACTCGCTCCTGGTGCAGCAGGCGACCTGCTTTTTCAGTTGCTCGGCGGTCAGCGGGCCGATGGCGATCTGGTATTTTTCCTGCACGTACTGGGCAATGCAGCTGTCAAAGGCGTTGCCCGCCACAGGCAGGCTGGCGGCCTTGACCCGCCCTCCCATGCTGATGACCGCAATGTCGGTGGAGCCGCCGCCGATGTCCACGACCATGCAGCCGTGGGGCTGGCGAATCTGCAAGCCCGCGCCCAGCGCCGCTGCCACAGGCTCGTCCACAAGGTAGACCTGCCTGGCGCCCGCCGCCATGACGGACTCCACAACGGCGTCCGCCTCGATGCCGGTGATAGCCGCAGGCACGCAGACCGCAATGCGCGGCTTGAAGATGCGCGAGCGGCAGACCTGATTGACAAACCGGACGATCAGCTCGTTCGTCATGCGGTGGTCCTGAATGATGCCGTCCCGCAGCGGGCGCACCAAGTCAATGTGCGCGGGTGCGCGGCCCACCATTTTTAATGCCTCGTCCCCCACCGCAAGGATGGAGTTCGTCCGCGTGTCCACCGCGCCGATGGTCGGCTGGCGGAACACAACGCCCTGCTCCTCGGTGGCAATGATAATGGAGGTCGTGCCCAGGTCAATTCCGATGTCGTATTGTTTCATGGATGGTTCTCCATTGGTAAAATATCGTCGTTCTATCGCCAGTATGCCCCGCTGTAGGGGCCGGGCATGCCCGGCCCGGTGGTGTCCCATTGGTGGGCGTTTGCGGGCAGGTGCAGGGCCGGACATGTCCGGCCCCTACGTGCGTGGCTTTTCCGTCAACCCCAGCCCCCCTGCGGAGCGGTCAAGACCGCTCCCTACAGGCCGGGGTGAACGGGCGGTTCGTAGGGAGGGGTCTTGACCCCTCCGTGCCCGCTCACGTCGCCGAGAGCTGTTCCTGCTTCTCCTCTGTCGGTGTCGCCGCGTCCTTCAGCAAATACCGCAGCCCGCTGTACCGCATATTCTGCCGCACATTCTCGACCATAGTCTGCTCGGTGCGGGCGGTGCCGGTCAGAACGCAGAGCTTCCGCGCGCGGGTCACGCCGGTGTACAAAAGGTTGCGGTAGCACAGCCGGGCGGGCACGTCGGCCACGGGCAGGATCACCGCGGGGAACTCCGAGCCCTGGCTCTTGTGGACGGTCACAGCGTAGGCGGGCTCCAGCTCATTCAGCTGGTCGGCGGTGTAGGTGTACTTTTTGTCATCCATCTGGACCGTCACGCTGCGCGCGTCCACGTCCACCGCCGTGATGATGCCCAAATCGCCGTTGTACGCGCCGACACCGGCCTCGGCCCCGGCACGCTCAAACGTGATGTCGTAGTCATTCTTGACCTGCATGACTTTATCACCCAGACGTAATATTTTGGCACTCTCCGCCGTGCCGATCTGCCCCTTGCCTTTGGCGGGCGGGTTCAGAATATCCTGCAGCCGCCTATTCAGCTCAACGCTGCCAGTGGGGCCGACCTTCGTCGGGCAAAGCACCTGAATGTCCCGCACGGGGTCAAAGCCGTAGGCTTTCGGCAGCCGCGTGCTGACAAGGTCGCAGACCAGCTTCTGGCAGGCAAGGCCGTTGGACTCGATCAGGAAGAAATCGTCCTTCGGCCCGCCCTTCTGCGGCATCTGCCCCTCCACAATGCGGTGGGCGTTCTGGACAATCAGGCTGCGCTGCGCCTGGCGGAAAATATCGGTAAGACGTACCGTCGGCACGACGCCCGCCTTTAAAATCTCGCCCAGAATGTTGCCCGGCCCGACGCTGGGCAGCTGGTCGGCGTCGCCCACCATAATGATGCGGCAGTGGTACCGCGCCGCAGCCAGCAGCGCCTGAAACAGCTTGACGTCCACCATACTCATCTCGTCGAGGATGATGACGTCATATTTTAAAAGGTTCTTTTCGTTGTGGATGAACCGCACGCTGCCGCTGCTGTAGTCCACCTCAAGCAAGCGGTGAATCGTCGATGCAGCGTGGTTTGTCAGTTCACTCAACCGCTTGGCGGCGCGGCCCGTGGGGGCACACAGAGCCACGCGGTCATACAGTGCCTCGTACAGGCTCAGAATCGCGTTGACAGTGGTCGTCTTGCCGGTGCCGGGGCCGCCGGTCAGCACCATGACCCGGCTGGACAGCGCCAGGCGTATGGCCTGCCGCTGCAGCGGCGCGTACGCAAAGCCCTGCGCCATTTCCAGCACGCGGATGTCCGCATCCAGCGTCGGCGGGGCCTCGGTGGGGAACGTCGAAAGCTGGCCGAGCCGCGCGGCAATGTCCTCCTCGGCGGAGAGCAGGTCGGGCAGGTAGATGTACTCGACGCCGTCAAATGTGCGGGTGCGCAGCTCCTCGGAGGAGAGCAGCTCGTCGAGCGCGGCTTCCAGGTCGCCCAGCGGCAGGCGGAGAAATTTCGACGTGGATTCAAGCAATTTATCCCGCGGCAGGCAGGTGTGACCGTTGCCCGCGTTGTGCCGCAGCGCGTAGAGCAGCCCCGCCGCCACCCGCAGGCGGCAGCCTGTCTCAAATTGCAGCGCCGCCGCGATGGTGTCCACCTGACCGAACTTTAATTGCAGCGGTTCGCCGCAGAGCAGATACGGGTTCTGGGTCAGCGCCTCGACGGTGTGCGGCCCAAGCGCGCGGTAGCAGGTCACGGCCTGCTGAGCGGTCATGCCGTACCGGGCAAACCAGGCCACGACCTCCCGCACGCCGTACATGCGGCGGAACTCGTTGGAGATGATAGCCGCCTTCTGCTCGGTGATGCCCTTGAGTTCGCAGAGCCGTTGCGGGGTCTCGGCGATGACCGTCAGCGTATCATCGCCGAATTTTGCCACGATTTTTTTAGCGGTGGACGGCCCGATGTAGGGCAGCACGCCGCTGGACAGGTAGCTTAAAATGGCGGTGCGGTCCTCGGGCAGGCGCGCTTCGATGGTCTCGGCGCGGAACTGCTCGCCGTAGCTGGGGTGGTTGACCATGTGGCCGTAGACGGTCACGCTCATGCCGTTGTCCACCCCGCCGACGTTGCCGGCGACGACCACATCGGTGCCGCCCGCGTCCACCTCGAACACCGCGTAGCCAGAGTCGGCGTTCTCGTAGATGACGTGCTCGACGGTGCCTTCCAACTTCATAAGCTGTTGTTCCTGCTGTTCCATAGCCGCCCCCTTCCCGCAAAATCGCCGCACTTTCACAGATAAGGATATTATACCGCATTGCGCGGCATTTGGCAAATTTATTTGCAGTAAATGAATGTATCTGCCGCCCCGTGCCGCCGCACACGCCCCGGGCGGATGTGGAATCCGCCCCTACCGTAGGGATCGGTGTCCCCGACGACCCGCGGACGTTCATCGTGCCGCCAACATCCCGGAGCGGTCAAGACCGCGCCCTACAAACCGCCCGTTTACCACAGCCCGTAGGGCGGGGTGCCCTCACCCCGCCGTGGCCGTTCCCGGCGCCGCACACGTAAAATAATCACCACGCACGTAAGGGCCGGACACGTCCGGCCCCTACCGGTGCGCAACCCGGTGCGCTACGCACAAACAAAAATCCCCCGCGCATACGCTGCACGGGGAACCGAAAAATTCCTGCTGATTTACTCCGCCACGGCGGCCTTCAGGGCGTCCACGCGGTCTGTGTTCTCCCACTTCACGCCCAGGTCCTCGCGGCCCATGTGGCCGTAGGCGGCCAGCTGGCGGTAGATGGGCTTGCGCAGGTCAAGGTCGCGGATGATAGCGGCGGGCGTCAAGTCAAAGACCTTCTCGACAGCCTGCACGATCTTCTCGTCGGCAACGGTGCCGGTGCCGAAGGTGTCCACCATGATGGAGACGGGCTTTGCCACGCCGATGGCGTAGGCCACCTGCACCTCGCACTGCTTTGCCAGACCCGCAGCCACGATGTTCTTGGCCACCCAGCGGGTAGCGTAGGCTGCGCTGCGGTCCACCTTGCTGGGGTCCTTGCCGGAGAATGCGCCGCCGCCGTGGCGTGCGTAGCCGCCGTAGGTATCGACGATGATCTTGCGCCCCGTGAGGCCGGTGTCGCCGTGGGGGCCGCCGATCACGAACTTGCCCGTGGGATTGACGTGCAGGATGTAGTCGTCGCCGATCAGACCGGCCAGCTTGTCGCCGGCACGCTCCAGGCGCGCCTTGACGCGCGGGATGAGGATCGTGCGCACATCCTCGCGGATGCGCTCCTGCATCCGCTCCTCGGCCTCTTTCTCCGTGAGGCCGTTGCCGGGCAGGATGAACTCGTCGTGCTGCGTCGACACCACGATGGTATGCACACGCAGCGGTTTGTTCGTCTGTTCGTCATACTCGATCGTCACCTGCGACTTGGAATCGGGACGCAGGTAGGTCATCGCCTCGCCTTCACGGCGGATGACGGCCAGCTCCTTGAGGATGACGTGCGAGAGGATCAGCGTCGCAGGCATCATCTCGCGGGTTTCGTTGCAGGCATAGCCGAACATGATGCCCTGGTCGCCGGCGCCCTGGTCTTCCTCGGCGGCACGCACGACGCCCTGGTTGATGTCGGACGACTGCTCGTGGATGGCCGACTCGCTCTTCGTATATCCGATGCGGTTGATGACGCGGCGCGCCACGCCCTGCACGTCGACATAGGCATCCGAACGCACTTCACCCGCCACGACCACCAGCCCGGTGGTGCACAGCGTTTCGCAGGCGACCTTCGAATTGGCATCGCGGCGCAGGAATTCGTCGAGGATGGCGTCGGAAATCTGGTCTGAAACTTTATCGGGGTGCCCCTCGGACACCGATTCCGATGTAAACAAAAAGCCCATTGTATACATTGTTTTATGGTATCGCATACTTCCCCCGGCCGATAGCCCGGAGCGGCCGCACCCACGGCTTACAGCCGTGCTGAAAAGGCTACGCTCCCTGAATCCCCTCCCCGGAGGGGACTTGGCGATACCACACAAAATAACCGGTACCGACAAACGGCTGACGTGGGCATGCAATTACCCGGTAAATAAATAAAAACGTATAAAATGGGAAAAATTGGCTGTTGGAATAAAAAATAAGCTGTTTTAGCGATTTTTTATTGTGGTTGCAATCAGTCAAATCTTTCCACATCTCCCCGCTTGACAGGCGGGACTGCAAAGATACGCAGGATTTTCACAATATGCAAAAAAAACATACCTTTGCATCCGACAATTCTTAACACACCGTATATGAAAAGATTTTTCCTCGCCGCACTGCTCCTGTTCGCCGCCGTGGCCTTCACGGGCTGCGACAACGATGACGACGACCTGTACGACACGCTCTCGGGGAGAGTCTGGGCGGGCGACCTGGGATTCTACCAGGACGGACGCATCCCTCTGGACAGCTATGTCTATTTCGGGGCGGACGGCTTCGGTACCGACGAGCTCCGCTACGCCGACACGGGGCGTTACCTCGACACGCTCAACATCCAGTGGGACGCCTACGACGACAAAATCTACATCAGCTACGGGCGGGCCGATTACCCGCGCGAACTGCGCAACGTATACATCCGCCGGGGCAGGCTGACAGGCGAACTTTTCATCGACGGGCAATACTACGACCGGATCACGCTCTACATGCAGTAATACAGCGGCACCTAATTATATATATAATGCTCCCCGGATCCTTGCTGAATCCGGGGAGCGTTTTTACGGAACGGCAGGTGCAATTCCTGCTGCGGGAGGTTCCGGCCCACGGTATCCGGACATGGCAAGGCCTTGCAAACAAGGCCCCGAATATGATTTCGGGGCCTTGTTCATTACGTATTTATCCGGCTCCCCGCATTCTACGGCGCAGGGAACCCGGACGATTATCTGCCGAGCAATTTCTTGACCTCGGCCGCCACCGTGGCACCGTTATAGCCGAACTTCTCGTCGAGCACCGTGTAGGGAGCCGACCAGCCGAAGTGGTCGAGGCCGTGGATCATGCCCTTCTCGCCCACAAGACCCATCAGGTTCACCGGAAGTCCCGATGTCAGGCCGTAGCGGACGACGCCGGCAGGCAGGATGCCCTCCTGATAGGATTTGGGCTGGTCACGGAACAGGCCCTCGCTCGGGACATTCACCACGCGCACCGAAATACCTTCGGCAGCAAGCAATTCGGCCCCTTCGACAAGCGTAGCGACCTCCGAGCCGGTAGCCACCATGACGACCTCGGGTTTAGCCGAATCCATCACCACGTAACCGCCCTTCGAAACCTGCGCGGCCTCTTCGCGGCGGCTCGTACCCAATGCCGGCAGCGTCTTGATGTTCTGGCGCGAGAGCACGAGCGCCACGGGGCGATGCTCCTCGACGGCCAGCTTCCAGGCCATGACCGTCTCGTCGCCGTCGGCTGGACGCAGCACAAGCATCGAACGCTCGTCGTGATGGTTCTTCAGGTGCTCCATCAGGCGTATCTGGGCTTCATGTTCGACGGGCTGGTGCGTCGGGCCATCCTCGCCCACGCGGAACGAGTCGTGTGTCCAGACATAGATCACGTGCAGGCGCATCAGCGCGGAAAGGCGCACGGCGGGTTTCATGTAGTCCGAAAAAACAAAGAAGGTGCCGCAGGCCGGGATCACGCCCCCGTGCAGCGCCATGCCGTTCGCCACGCAGGCCATCGTCAGCTCCGAGACGCCTGCCTGGAAGAACTTGCCGCTGAAATCGCCCTTCGTGAAAGCCTTGGTCTTCTTGAGGAAACCGTCGGTCTTGTCCGAATTGGAGAGGTCGGCCGAAGCCACGATCATATTTTCGATCTTCTCGGCAAAGACGCCCAACACCGTGGCCGACGCCGCACGCGTCGCAACGCCTGCCTTTACCTCGATGGACTTGTAGTCGATCTCGGGCAGGTGCCCCGAGAGGAACATGTCGAGCTTGCGGGCCAGCTCGCCGTGCTCGCCGCGCCACGTCTTCTCGACCCCGGCCTGGCGGGCAGCCCATGCACGGAGCGCTTCGCGGCGCTCTGCAAAGGCCTCGCGGCTCTCTTCGAACACGGCGAACGGGTTTTCAGGATCGCCCCCGAGGTTTTTCACCGTGGCGGCGAAATCGGCGCCTGCCGCCGTAAGCGGCTGCCCGTGGGTCGATACCTTGTCCTCGAAACTCCCGCCGTCGGTAGTGCGGGCACCCTTGCCCATGATCGTATGGCCGATGATGAGCGTCGGGCGTTCCGTTTCGGAATTGGCCGCCACGAGCGCCTCGCGGATTTCATTGATATTGTGCCCATCGACCGACAGTACGTTCCAGCCCCAGGCTTCGTATTTCATGGCCACGTTCTCGGTGTCCACCTCATCGACCTTGGTCGAGAGCTGGATGTTGTTCGAATCGTAGTACATGATGAAGTTGCTCAACCCCAGATGCCCTGCGATGCGTCCCACGCCCTGCGAGATCTCCTCTTCGACGGCGCCGTCGGAGATGTAGGCATAGGTCTTGTGCGCCATCCACTCGCCGAAGCGGGCCGCCATGAACCGCTCCGCGATGGCGGCGCCCAGCGCCATGGCATGTCCCTGCCCGAGCGGGCCCGAGGTATTCTCCACACCGCGCATCACGTCCACCTCGGGGTGGCCGGGCGTCACGCTGCCCCACTGGCGCAGCGATTGCAGGTCTTCGGTCGTATAGTATCCCGCCAGCGACAGCACCGAGTAGAGCATCGGCGACATATGCCCCGGATCGAGGAAGAAACGGTCACGGTAGGGGTAAGCCATGTTATCGGGGTCGTAACGCAGGAACTCGGTATAGAGCACCGTCACGAAGTCGGCACCGCCCATGGCGCCGCCGGGATGCCCCGATTTGGCTTTCTCGACCATGGCGGCCGAAAGGATACGGATATTGTCGGCCACACGGGTCAGTTTGGAATTGGTAGATGACATATCAGTCTGTGGTTTTATGGTTTTGTCTTAGGGTTCTCGCTGCAAAAGTAATAAAAAAGATATTATCCAACCTGTTTTAACTCCAAAATATTTGCTTTTTCTATCTTTTTCTTTGCATAAGGCAAAGTAACGGTAAATTTCCGCACATCCGTCGAGGGAATGTCGAACATCGTATCCATCATGATCGCCTCGCAGATCGAGCGCAGGCCGCGGGCGCCGAGCTTGAATTCGACGGCCTTGTCGACGATGTAGTCCAGCACCGCCTCGTCGAACGAGAGCTTCACGCCGTCCAGCTCGAACAGGCGCTTGTACTGTTTGACGATGGCATTCTTCGGCTCGGTGAGGATCGAGCGCAGCGCCTCGCGCGAAAGCGGCTGCATGTAGGTCAGCACCGGGAGACGGCCCACCAGTTCGGGAATCAGCCCGAAGGACTTGAGATCCTGCGGCGTGATGTACTGCATCAGGTTGCCGCGGTCGATCCGGTTGGCATTCAGGCGCCCGTATCCCATGGCGCGGGTGTTCAGACGCTGGGCAATCTTCTTCTCCACGCCGTCGAACGCACCCCCGCAGATGAAGAGGATATTGCGCGTGTCGACCTGGATGAACTTCTGCTCGGGGTGTTTGCGCCCGCCCTGGGGCGGTACGTTCACCACCGTCCCTTCGAGTATCTTCAGCAGCGCCTGCTGCACGCCCTCGCCCGAGACGTCGCGCGTAATCGAGGGGTTGTCGCCCTTGCGCGCGATCTTGTCGATCTCGTCGATGAAAACGATGCCCCGCTCGGCCTGCGCCACGTTGTAGTCGGCGACCTGCAGCAGCCGCGAAAGGATGCTCTCGACATCCTCGCCCACATAGCCCGCCTCGGTCAGCACGGTGGCATCGACGATCGTGAAGGGCACCTTGAGCAACCTGGCGATCGTGCGTGCCATGAGCGTCTTGCCTGTACCGGTGGGCCCCACGAGGATGATGTTCGACTTGTCGAGCTCGATGTCGTCGTCCTTGGGGGCGTAAAGCAGCCGTTTGTAGTGGTTGTAGACCGAGACGGCCAGCACACGCTTGGCCTCGTCCTGACCGATGACATACTGATCCAGACCTTCCTTGATCTCGGCCGGGGTCATGATGTTGATATCCAGATCTGCGGCAGCGGGCTGGACATGGGCGCGGCTTGCGCTGCCGCGAGCCG
>OHYP01000942.1_pt1 | contig 11814 bp, 10 predicted proteins | sample 1580341 | NCBI WGS metagenome assembly OHYP01 (sample SAMEA3882509, study PRJEB24775) | human gut metagenome | biome: human-associated habitat; feature: intestine environment; material: feces | place: Netherlands | collected 2009/2010 | reverse complement strand
TATCCAGATATGCCGATGATTCCGCAAAATATCATGATGTATCTGCAAAGATGCTGGCAACTTGTATTCACATGATGCAGGGAACTCCTTATGTATATCAGGGAGAAGAACTTGGCATGACGAACGTTCCGTTCACATCGATCGATCAGTTCCGTGATCTGGACAGCATCAATGCTTACAGAGAACTGGTAGAAGAGCAGCATGTATTTACCGCGGAAGAAATGATGCGTTATCTGTGCCGTAAGAGCCGCGACAATGCGAGAACACCGTTCCAGTGGGATGACAGTGCTTATGCAGGATTTTCCACTGTAGAACCATGGATCATGGTCAATCCGAACTATAAAGAGATCAATGCGAAGAAACAGGTCGACGATCCGGAATCTGTATTTAATTATTACAGAAAGCTGATCGCACTGCGAAAAGAAAAAGAGATCATCGTATACGGAACTTATGATCTGTTATTGCCGGAATCCGAAGAAATCTATATGTATACAAGAACACTGGGAGAGGAAAAACTGTTGGTGGTATGTAACTTCAGTGAAAAAGAAGTAGCAGTAGAGATTCCGGAGGAATTCCGCAAGGGAAGTTATCTGATCGCAAACTATCCGGATATTCCTTTACAGAAGTTTGATTCCTATGCAACCGCAAAAGAAGCTTTCGAGAACGGCACTTCTGTTGCATGGGCAAATGATAACACCGAAGTTATCGCATTCGCTCTGCAGAACGAAGGATATACCGTAGGTATTCCTTCCCTGGGCAGTGCAGACACCATTGCTCCCGCTGTTTCCAAGGGCAACACCACACTGCTTGACTGGATCAATGATGAGATCGTAGCTTTGGGTGAGGAGAACTTTTTCCATGCAGATTACGAAGCAACTCTGGCAGACACCTATGGTCTGGACTATGAGGACAGCCTGGTAGTAGAGGGCGGCAAAGTAAACGCACAGTAAGGTACGATGGGAATAAGATGATATAGAGGGGACTGCGGGGCACATAAGCTGCCGCCGCAGTCTTTTCTTGCATCTGAGAAATACATTTGATATAATCTAAAAGATTATTTTGAACTTTACCGGAAAGGACATAGATACATGAACTGGGAATTTATTGAAAAATATCTGCCCATGTACGAAAAGGCAGCACTTCTGACCGTGAAAATAGGTATCGTTGGCATCCTGTTTGCGATCCTGGTGGGGCTCATCTGTGCAGCGGTTCAATACTATAAAGTGCCGGTGCTGCGGTGGATCGTGACAGTCTACGTGGAACTGAGCCGTAACACACCGCTTCTGGTGCAGCTGTTTTTTATCTATTACGGCTTCCCGAAGATCGGGATCCGGATGTCGGCGGAGCTGTGCGGTGTAGTCGGTCTGGCATTTTTAGGCGGCAGCTATATGGCAGAAAGCTTCCGCAGCGGTCTGGAATCCGTAGAACCCATTCAGAGTGAAAGTGCCATCAGTCTGGGAATGAATTCCCGACAGGTGTTGGGATATGTGATCCTGCCCCAGGCAATGTCCACCAGTATTCCCGCATTTGTGGCAAATATCATTTTCCTGTTAAAAGAGACCAGTGTGTTCAGCGCCATCAGTCTGATGGACCTGATGTTCACCGCCAAAGACCTGATCGGTCTCTATTATAAGACTACGGAGAGCCTGTTCCTCCTGGTAGTATTTTATCTGCTGATCCTGCTGCCGGTATCGGTCATAGGATCACTGGTGGAGAGGAGGATGCGTTATGCCGGATTTGGGGATTGATGTATTATTCAAAGGCACGAACATGCTCCGCCTGCTGCAGGGTTTGTGGGTAGCCATGAAGATCAGTATCGTATCCATTCTGATCAGTATGCCTCTGGGTATCCTGGTGGGGGCACTGATGACGGTAAAAAATAAAGTGGTGAAAGCTTTTTTTCGTGTCTATCTGGAATTCATACGTATCATGCCGCAGCTGGTATTATTGTTCATCGTATATTTCGGTTCCACCAGAGCACTGGGATGGAACTTATCCGGTGAGGTGGCATCCGTGATCGTATTCGTCCTGTGGGGAACCGCGGAGATGGGAGATCTGGTGCGCGGAGCGCTGATCAGCATCCCGAAGCATCAGTATGAAAGCAGTGAGGCGCTGGGACTTAGTAAGATACAGACATATCTGTACATCATCATTCCCCAGACTGTGCGGCGACTGATCCCATTGTCTATTAACCTGATCACCCGTATGATCAAGACTACCAGTCTGGTACTGATGATCGGCGTAGTGGAGATGTTAAAAGTAGCGCAGCAGATCATTGAGGCGAATCGTATGAGCAGTCCCAATGCTGCTTTTGGAGTATTCCTTGTAGTATTCGTTCTGTATTTCTTTGCCTGCTGGCCCTTCAGTGTACTGGCGAGGGCTCTGGAAAAGAAATGGAATTAAGGATGGATCAGGGCTGGAATGAGAATGGAGTGAAGACATGGCAGAGACATTGTTGAAAATAGAGAACCTGACAAAAGAATACGAAGGACAGAAGATTCTCGATGGAATCCATCTGGAAGTGAAAAAAGGAGACGTACTGGTAGTGGTAGGTCCCAGCGGCTGCGGTAAGAGTACCCTGCTTCGATGCATTAATGCACTGGAGCCCATTCAGGGTGGCACGATAAAACTGCAGGGAATGGATATCCGTAAGGGCAGCAAAAATATCACCACCCTGCGGCAGAAGATCGGCATGGTATTCCAGAGCTATGAACTGTTCCCGCATCTGACGGTGATCGACAATATTACGCTGGCACCTGTGAAAGTACAGAAGCGTGATAAAGCAGAAGTGCGGACAGAAGCAGAGAGTAGCTATTGTAAGAGCACTCTGCATGCAGCCGAAGACAGAGAGAGCAAAACAGTTTTTGAATGTGTTTACGTTTGAACAGGTGGAGCATCATGTAGAGTAAATAAGGAATACAAAAGGTCTTCCGAAGAACTTCGGAGGGCTTTTACATGTTAACAGAAACAGGAGATAAGATATGCCGGAAAAAGATACCCAAAAGTACAGACAGAGATTATGGAAAATATTTCTGTCCACATTATATTTAAGTGCATTCACCTTTGGCGGCGGTTATGTGATCGTCACCCTGATGAAGAAAAAATTCGTGGATGAATACCACTGGATCGGAGAAGACGAAATGCTGGATCTGGTGGCGATCGCCCAGTCCTCGCCCGGCGCGATCGCAGTCAACGGAGCCATCGTGGTGGGGTATAAGCTTGCCGGGATCCCGGGGACACTGGTGGCGATCCTCGGAACGATCCTGCCCCCTTTTGTCATCATTTCCGTGATCTCCATCTGCTACAATGCATTCCGCAGTAACTTCTTCGTGGCGCAGATGCTGTCCGGGATGCAGGCAGGAGTGGGAGCCGTAATTGCTTCTGTGACGTATGATATGGGAGCTCCCATCGTAAAGGAAAAGGATCCTATGTCAATCTGGATCCTTTTGGGAGCTTTTCTGGCAGCCTGCGTTTTGGAGATCAATGTGATCTACATTGTGATCGTCTGCGGACTGCTGGGTGTGGCCCGGACGCTCCTCGCCAAAAGGAGGGCCGGAAAATGATCTATCTGCAATTATTTTTAAGCTTTCTGCAAATAGGAATGTTCAGCTTCGGCGGCGGTTATGCCGCAATGCCGCTGATCCAGGGGCAGGTGGTCACACTCCATGGGTGGCTTACCATGTCGGAATTCACAGATCTGATCACGATATCTCAGATGACACCCGGACCTATTGCAGTGAATTCCGCTACTTTTGTGGGAATGAAGATCGCCGGGATTCCCGGAGCTATTGTGGCTACGGCAGGATGCATCCTGCCGTCCTGCGTCATTGTGACGATCCTGGCAAGACTATATCTGAAGTATCGTAACCTGGATCTGTTACAGGGTGTACTGAAGTCCTTAAGACCGGCAGTGGTGGCAATGATCGCATCGGCAGGAATACTGATCCTCAAAGATGCATTTTGGGGAAGCGGGGAGAGTATGTCTCTGACAGGGACGGAATGGAGCATGGTCGTGATCTTCGGGATCTGTGTGCTATTACTTCGTAAGAAGCTGAATCCCATCTGGGTCATGGTGCTGGCGGGTGTCATGAAGGTGGGGATTTCTATGACAATCCAGGGGATCTGTTTCTAATAAAAGCAGGAACTGGGAGGGTTGACAGCGAAACGGAAAAAAAGTATCATATATAAGATATTGAGCAATTAATCATAAGAGCGGAAGGGTAAAAGACCATGGCACTTAGCAAGAAGCCCACAACGGGCATGAAAGATATCCTGCCGGAGGAGATGCAGATCCGTGATTACGTGATCAGCGTTATCAAGGACACCTACGGCAAATTCGGTTTTACTTCCATTGAGACTCCCTGCGTGGAAAATATTGCAAACTTAAGCAGTAAACAGGGCGGCGACAATGAGAAGCTGATCTTCAAGATCTTAAAGCGCGGCGAGAAGCTGAACGTGGCAGCCGCAACCACAGAGGAAGAGGTAGTGGACAGTGGTCTGCGTTATGACCTGACGGTGCCTCTGGTACGTTATTATTCCAACAACGCGGCATCCCTGCCCTCTCCTTTCAAGGCATTGCAGATGGGCAATGTATGGAGAGCGGACAGACCCCAGAGAGGAAGATACCGTCAGTTCATGCAGTGTGATATCGATATTCTCGGTGAGCCGTCTAACTTAGCAGAGATCGAACTGATCCTGGCTACGACCACGACATTGGGCAAACTGGGCTTCAAAAATTTCCAGATCCGTATCAATGAGCGTCGTATCCTGAAGGCAATGGCTGCTTACAGCGGATTCCCTGAAGAGTCCTATGACAGTGTATTTATCACGCTGGACAAAATGGACAAGATCGGTCTGGAAGGCGTGGAAGCTGAGCTTTTGGAGAACGGTTTTGATAAGGCATGTGTAGACAAGTATCTGGAACTGTTCAAAGGCCTGGAGAGTGCTGAGGACGGTGTGGCTTACCTGGCAGATACCCTGGAAGGATTCTTAGAGCCCGAGATCGCCCAGAGCCTCAGAGAGATCATGGACAGCGTCAGAGCAACCAAGGCTTCCGATTTCGAGATCGTGTTCGATGCTACGCTGGTAAGAGGTATGTCTTATTATACCGGAACCATTTTCGAGATCGCCATGCCGGAATTCGGCGGCAGCTGTGGAGGCGGCGGACGTTACGACAAGATGGTCGGCAAATTTACCGGCAATGATGTGCCCGCGTGCGGATTCTCCATCGGCTTCGAACGTATCATCATGCTGCTCATGGAGAGAGGCTTCAAGGTGCCCACGAGACCGAAGCAGGTAGCATATCTGATCGAGAAGGGTGTCAGCGGCGAAAGGCTGTGTGAAGTGATCGCACAGGCGCAGGAAGCCCGTAAGGACGGTACCCAGGTGCTGGTAGCCCGCATGAACAAGAACAAGAAGTTCCAGAAGGAACAGCTGAATAAGGAAGGCTACGAAGAATTCGTGGAATTCTATAAGGAAGAATTAAAGAGATAAAAGCAACAGACAAGGAGCAAAAGCAATGATTCAGTCCAGAACACATAACTGTAATGAACTTCGGATCGGCAATGTCGGTGAGAGAGTCACACTGGTCGGCTGGTTCGAGAACATGAGAAAAGTCAGCAAAAATCTCGGTTTTGTCATTCTGCGTGATTTCTACGGAACCACCCAGCTGGTAGTAGAGACCGAGGAAATGATGAATGTCATGGATGGCATCAACAAGGAGTCCACCATCTCCGTGGAAGGTGTGGTCAGAGAGCGTTCCAGCAAAAATGCAAATCTGCCTACCGGTGAGATTGAGGTAGTACCCGATAAGATCGAGATTCTGGGAAAATGTATTTACAATGCACTTCCCTTTGAAATTAATCAGTCCAAGGATGCAGACGAGAATGCCCGTCTGAAATACCGTTACCTGGATCTGAGAAATCCGAACATGAAGAAAAATATTGTGATGAGAAGCCAGATCGTGGCAGAACTGCGTCAGAGAATGTATGCTTTGAATTTCATGGAGATCACGACTCCTATCCTGACCTGTTCCTCTCCGGAAGGAGCGAGAGATTATCTGGTTCCCGCCAGAAATCATCCCGGCAAGTTTTATGCACTGCCCCAGGCACCCCAGCAGTTCAAGCAGATCCTGATGGCATCCGGTTTTGACCGTTATTTCCAGATCGCTCCCTGCTTCCGCGATGAGGATGCGAGAGCAGACCGTTCTCCCGGAGAGTTCTATCAGTTAGATATGGAGATGGCATTCGCTTCCCAGGAAGATGTATTCTCCATCGTAGAGCAGGTGTTGCCTCCCGTATTTGAAAAGTATGGCATTTATAAAGAAGCTTCCAAGGCGCCTTTCGTACGCATCCCTTATCTGGAGGCTATGGATAAGTACGGCTCCGATAAGCCGGATCTGCGTATCGATCTGGTACTGACCGATGCTACGGAAGTAATGCAGGGCTGTGGCTTTGCTGCTTTTGAAGGTCAGACTGTAAAGGCTATCGTAGTAGATGATTTCACCGCTACCCGTAAGCAGATCGACGCGATCTGTGCAGAGGTAGAGGTACAGACTGCACGTAAGGGCTTCTGGTTCCGCGTAGATGAGAACGGAGAGTTCGTAGGCGGTATCTCCAAGTTCTTACAGGACCGCAAGGAAGAAGTCATCAAGGCGTTAGGTCTTAAGAACGGTGACTTTGTCGGTCTTGCCGCAGGCAAGAAGCTGGAAGCACAGAAGACAGCAGGTGTCTACAGAAAGCTGTTGGGTGCAGCCAGCGAGAAACATATGAAGAAGGATTGCTATGAGTTCTGCTGGATCGTGGATTTCCCGATGTATGAGATCGGCGAGGAGTCCGGAGAGCTGGAATTCTGTCATAACCCGTTCTCCATGCCCCAGGGTGGTATGGACGCGCTGAACAATCAGGATCCCTTAGAGATCCTGGCATACCAGTACGATCTGGTCTGCAACGGTGTAGAGCTGTCCTCCGGTGCGGTGAGAAACCATGATCCGGAGATCATGATCAAGGCATTCGAGCTGGTGGGCTTAGGTGAAGCCGATGTGAAGGCTAAGTTCCCTGCCATGTACAATGCATTCTGCTACGGAGCACCCCCTCATGCAGGAATCGCTCCCGGCGTAGACCGTATGATCATGCTGATCTGTGGTGAGGAAAGCATCCGTGAGATCATTCCTTTCCCGATGAACAAGAACGCAATGGATATTATGATGGGAGCACCGGGCACGGTAGAACAGAAGCAGTTAGACGAACTGCATCTGGCGATCACCGCAAAACCGGAAGAATAATCATAAGGCTGTCGCAGGAATTTTCATGCGACAGCCTTTGTGTTGGATGGATATGGCGATCTGCCGGGAGAAGGACATGGCTGTAGGAATTTATGTATTGCATCTGCATTCCTGTGAGGAAGAGACGAGACAGAGTTTCTTACGGGAAGCATTGGAATGTGTGGATCCGGTGCGACGGAACAAGACAGAACGGTTAAAGGGGACCGGGGCGAAAGCAGCCAGTCTCGGCGCCGGAATGCTGTTGCAAAAGATAGCAATGGATCTGACAGAAGGCATTGAGAATACCGATATCCTGTTCCTGGAAGAGGATGAACTGCTTGCAGTGCTGCAGGCGCGGATGTTCAGAGAGCAGACGCCCCCCTTCTCTTTTTCCTATGAATATGGAGAACAGGGCAAACCGCAGATTGTAAATTTTCCGAAGAAATTTAATCTGTCCCATTCCGGAGACTATGTGGTCTGTGGGGTCAGCGACGGAGAAGTGGGAGTGGATATCCAAAAATGGGTTTCCTTCAAAGAGCGGACGGCAGAGCGTTTTTTCGCAAAGGAAGAGTGGAAACTGCTGCAGGAACTGCCTGCGTCACAGCGCACGGAACTGTTTTACCGATTGTGGAGCAGAAAAGAAGCCTACGGCAAATATACCGGACAGGGGATCGGCAGCGTCGTGGGAGAAGACTTTTCCGACGAGCGCAGATGGAAGGAAAAGAAGATATGTTTCCGGGAACAGATTTTGGAAGCGGGGTATTCGCTGGCGGTCTGCTACGGAACAGCAGAAGTGTTAAATTCAAGGAAAACGGGAAATAGTAAAACATAGAAAATGCATAGAAATGAGGACTTTATGAAGCAATTAATGATGTACCTAAAGGATTATAAGAAAGAGTCTATCCTGGCACCGTTGTTCAAGCTGCTGGAAGCATTTTTTGAACTGTTGGTTCCTCTGGTAATGGCAAATATTATTGACTATGGTATTTCCAACCGGAACATGGGTTATATCGGGAAAATGGGACTGCTCCTGTTACTCCTTGGCGTAGTGGGACTGGCTTCGTCCATTACGGCACAGTTTTTCGCAGCCAAGGCGGCAGTGGGATTTTCTACCCAGCTGCGTCAGGCATTGTTTGATCATATTGAGGATCTGAGCTTTACGGATATTGATAAGGCGGGAACCTCCACCATGATCACCCGTATGACCAGTGATGTGAACCAGGTGCAGTCCGGCATCAATATGACCTTACGTCTGTTCTTACGTTCCCCGATCATCGTATTCGGTGCCATGATCATGGCATTTACCATTGATGTGAAATGTGCACTGATCTTCGTGGTGGCAATTCCATTATTGTCCGTTGTGGTATTCGGTATTATTTTATCCACGATTCCCATGTACAAAAAGGTGCAGTCCAAACTGGATCAGGTGCTGGGCATTACCAGAGAGAACCTGACCGGTGTCCGTGTCATCCGTGCGTTCCATCAGGAAGCAAAGGAATCGGACCGCTTCCGGGAGAATAACGAAGCATTGTCGGCCATGCAGATCTTCGTGGGCAAGATCAGCGCCTGCATGAATCCTGTGACCTATATCATTGTAAACGGAGCCATCATTGCTCTGATTTATACCGGTGCCGTACAGGTCAATATCGGTAACTTAAGCCAGGGTGAGGTGGTAGCGATCATCAACTACATGAACCAGATCCTGGTAGAGCTGGTGAAGCTGGCAAACCTGATCGTGACCATGACCAAGGCGTTGGCATGTGCAGAACGTGTAGCTTCCGTTTTCGATATCGGCGCAGATGCTGCATATGTGGGAGCGCAGGATCAGAAACTGGCGGATAAGGTAGATAAGAGCGCACCTTTCTTAGACTTCAAACATGTATCCCTGACTTATCAGGGAGCCGGAGCACCTACCTTGCAGGATATGAACTTCACCGTAAACCGTGGCGATACCGTAGGTATCATCGGAGGTACCGGTTCCGGTAAGACCTCCCTGGTGAATCTGATCCCCGGTTTCTATCCGGCGACAGAAGGTGAGATCCTGTTGGAAGGCAGAGATATCCGGACCATGAGTGATGAGGAATTGCGTGGACGCATCGGTGTCGTACCGCAGAAGGCAGTTCTGTTCAAGGGAACGATCCGCAGCAATCTCCAGTGGGGAAAGCCGGATGCTACCGAAGAGGAGATGTGGAAAGCACTGGAACTGGCACAGGCATCGGAAGTGGTAGACGGTAAGCCCGGAAAGTTAGATGCAACTGTGGCACAGAACGGTAAAAACTTCTCCGGTGGACAGAGACAGCGTCTGACAATTGCAAGAGCCTTGGTCAGAAATCCCGAGATCCTGATCCTGGATGACAGTGCCTCCGCACTGGACTATGCAACGGATGCAAAACTCCGTGCAGCAATCCGTACTTTGGAAGATAAGACCACAACCTTTATCGTATCCCAACGTGCCTCCACCATCCGCCATGCGGACAAGATCATCGTCCTGGATGATGGGGAGATCGCAGGTATGGGAACCCATGATGAGTTGTTAAAGGATTGCACCGTATATCAGGAGATCTATTATTCCCAGTACCCTGAACAGAGAGGAGGTGTCCGGTAATGCAGAAGAAAAATAACAAAGAGACAATGAAGCGGGTATTGAAATATATCCGGAAATATACACCGGCACTGGTACTCTCCCTGTTGTTAGCAGGTCTGACTGTATTACTGACCTTATATATCCCTATCCTCACCGGTAATGCGGTGGATCTGATCATCGGCAAGGGACAGGTAGATATGGCCGGTATCTTTGCCATTATGAAAAAAATTGCCATCGCAATGATCATCACAGCAGTCGGCCAGTGGATCATGAACACCTGCAACAACTATATTACCTATCATGTGATCCGGGATATCCGTACGGATGCTTTTGCAAAGCTGGAGATCCTGCCCTTAAAATATCTGGATGCCCATGCTTACGGTGATATCGTGAGTCGTGTCATTGCGGACGTGGATACTTTCGCAGACGGTCTGCTGATGGGATTTACCCAGTTATTCACCGGGGTACTGACGATCCTGTGTACGTTGGGATTCATGCTGGTGACCAATGTGCCCATCACACTGGTAGTAGTATGTATCACTCCGGTATCCTTCCTGGTGGCAAAATTCATTGCAACCAAGACCTACTCCATGTTCAAGGAGCAGTCCGAGACCAGAGGCGAGCAGACCTCCCTGATTGAGGAAATGATCGACAACCAGAAGATTGTAAATACCTTTTCCAGAGGAGAAGCGGTGAAGAGCAAGTTTGGAGAGATCAACGGCAGATTGCAGAAATGCTCTCTGAAAGCTATCTTTTTCTCCTCCATTACGAACCCGGCGACCCGTTTCGTTAACAGTCTGGTATATGCCGGTGTCGGTGTGTTCGGTGCGCTCGTAGCGATCAAAGGCGGTATCAGCGTAGGTCGTCTGTCCTGCTTTTTAAGCTATGCGAACCAGTACACCAAGCCCTTCAATGAGATCTCCGGCGTGGTAACGGAATTGCAGAATGCCTTTGTCTGTGCCGGACGTATCTTCGAACTGATCGACGAGGAACCCCAGGTGCCCGATGCCGCGGATGCAAGAGTATTAGAAGAGGCTCAGGGCAACGTAGATCTGAAGGATGTATATTTCCAGTATGTACCGGAGAAGAAGCTGATCCAGAACTTTAACCTGCAGGTAAAACCCGGTCAGAGAGTTGCTATCGTAGGTCCTACCGGATGCGGTAAGACCACCGTCATCAATCTGCTGATGCGATTCTATGATGTGAACTCCGGCTCCATTAAAGTGGACGGCACCGATATCCGGGACATCACCAGAGGAAGCCTCCGTACCAATTACGGTATGGTACTGCAGGAGACCTGGCTGCGTTCCGGTACCATCCGTGACAATATCTGCATGGGTAAGCCGGATGCCACAGAAGAGGAGATCATCCGGGCGGCGAAGGCTTCCCATGCCCACGGCTTCATTAAACGCCTGCCCAAGGGGTATGACACCGTGATCACCGAGGACGGAGGCAGCCTGTCCCAGGGACAGAAACAGCTCTTATGCATTACCAGAGTAATGCTGTGCCTGCCTCCCATGCTGATCCTCGATGAGGCAACCTCCTCCATCGATACCCGTACCGAGATCAAGATCCAGAATGCATTTGCCACGATGATGGAAGACCGCACCAGCTTTATCGTAGCCCACAGACTCTCCACCATCCAGAGCGCTGATGTCATCCTGGTAATGAAAGACGGCAATATCATCGAACAGGGCAACCATGAAACCCTCCTGGCACAAGGCGGATTCTACGCGAACCTGTATAATAGCCAGTTTGCCGTGTAACGAGCCATGCAAAAACAAAAAGACAATCACCCAATGGGGAGCTTGCTCACCAGTGGGTGATTGTCTTTTTGTTTTTATACGGCGACAGCCGTCATCCGTAAGGATTCCCAAAGGGAATCCTTACGGATGGCATGGCTCGTTACACGATCTCGGCAGCGGCGCGCCCTTTGCCCTTTTCTTTTCCTCCCCCCCCAAAAAAGACA
>OHYP01000934.1_pt1 | contig 11900 bp, 10 predicted proteins | sample 1580341 | NCBI WGS metagenome assembly OHYP01 (sample SAMEA3882509, study PRJEB24775) | human gut metagenome | biome: human-associated habitat; feature: intestine environment; material: feces | place: Netherlands | collected 2009/2010 | reverse complement strand
CCTTTGGCTCTTCCTTAACTGGAGCTGCCTTCTTTGCAGGTGCTGCCTTTGTCTCTGTAGCTGCTGTCTTCTTTGCAGCTTCCTCTTTCTTAACTGCCTCAACCTTAGCAAGTGCTGCTGCAGGTGTTGCCTTTGTTACCTTCTTTGTCTCATCTGCCTTCTTTGCTGTAGCCATGATTCTTTCCTCCCAAATAAAAAGTATCTATGTAATCTTATGTATTTATTTTCAAGCTAGGTTGATATTACTCCATTTTTTATATTTTTTCAATATAACCAAATTCTTTTCTCCCTTTTGTATCGTTTTGGGAATTGATTTACAATAAATGGCAACACTTTACACAAAAAGGCGGTCACAGATCGTTGTAAATCCGTGACCGCTTTTGTCATTTTGTACAAATACACACACTAATTCGTGAGAATATTAACCACTTCACTCAATTTCATTCCGTTTGATCCCTTCAAAAGCACTATATCCTCAGGCTTCATGAGCGCCATAAGGTATATCGCGATCTCCTCCGTGTCAGTGAATGACACAGTCTTGGCATACTTCGTATCACAGGCATCCAGAGCTTCCTTGATCTTCTGGGCATGCTCTCCGATGACTATGACCTCATCTATCTTCTTATCTCTGAGATACTCTCCGACTTCATAGTGGTACTCATCGCTCTTCTCTCCGAGCTCAAGCATATCGCCGAGCAGCGCGATCTTCCGGGCATTGGGCAGTGCCTTGAGGACAGAGAGCGCAGCCTTCATGCTGTCGGGGCTGGCGTTGTAGCAGTCCTCAATGAAGGTGATGCCGCCCTTTTCCACGATATGCTGGCGCATACCCGTCGTCCGGTAGGTCGCCAGCGCGGCAGCGCAGCGGGCAGCATCCAGACCCAGGCGGGTCGCAGCGGCGTAGGCGGCCAGCGCGTCGTAGACCGTGTGGATGCCCGCTGTCGGGATGGCGGCATCGAACGTACCGTACTGCGTATCAATGATTTTGAAGGTCGTGCCGTTTGCGCCGGTGACGACATCCACCGCGCGGACATCGGCATTCGCGGCGTCAATGCCGAACCAGACCGGCCGCAGGCGGCTGGGGATGCTTGCCGTGGGCAGCAGGTCGTTGTCCGCGTTCAGGGCCAGCGGTGCGCCGTCGGGCAGGCCGGTGCAGATCTCCAGCTTTGCCTTCAGTATATTCTCGCGCGTGCCGAGATTTTCCAGATGCGAAACACCGATCATCGTGATGATGCCCGCACTGGGCCGGGCACAGCGGGTCAGACGCTCGATCTCGCCCGCGTGGTCCATGCCCATCTCGACAACGGCGTACTCGGTGTCGTCGGTCAGGCGGAACAGCGTGTTGGGCACGCCGATGTCATTGTTCTGGTTGCCCTCGGTCTTGAGGGCCTTACCGAAGGCGGAGAGCACCGCGTAGCAGAACTCCTTCGTCGTCGTCTTGCCGACGCTGCCCGTGACGCCGATCATTCTGGGGTTGAACAGCATCCGGTAGTTGGACGCCATGCGGATCATGGCCTTGCCGCTGTCCGGCACAATGACCGTGCGGTCCGCAGGCACGCCCTCGACGGGATGGTTGGCAACGATATATTCTGCGCCGCTCCGGTAGGCACCGGCGGCGTAGTCATGGCCGTCAACACGCTCGCCGGGGAAGCAGACAAAAACGCAGCCCGGCTCGACCTTGCGGCTGTCGGTCACAACGGCGCGGATGGTGACCGGCTCGGCCAGCGTCAGTCCGGCCAGCAGTTGATTGGCAGGAATGGTTTGCATGAAAAAGACCTCCTATACAGAAATGCAGCGTTTTGCAAAAGCCCGGGTGTCCCTGCGGGGATGCTTACCCCTCCTCGTTTGCCGGGTCGATCTCCTCGGTCACCGTCGGGGCGTCATTGGTGGTATCCTCTCCGCTGTCCATCGTCAGCGTTATGATCGTGCCGTAGGCAGCGGAAGTTCCGGCCTCGACGTCCTGTGTCACGACCTTGCCGCTGCTGTCGCCGGCGAACTGCACGTTCAGGTTGGCGGCCTTGAGCATCTGCTCGGCAAAGGTGCCGGTCTTGCCGACGACGTCGGGCGTTGTGGTCATCGAGTTCTGGTCGGTGGCCGTGTACAGGTAAATGGTGGAGCCTGCGGGCACCACGCTGCCGCCGACGGGGTACTGGTAGACGATATTGCCGCTGCTGGGGCCGATCAGCTTATGCTTGAGGCCCAGGCGGTTCAACGTGACCTGCGCGTTCGTCCAGGTGTAGTCCAGGCAGGTCTGCACGGTCACCGTGCCGGTGGGGTTGTAGTCAGCGTCCTGCTCGATGCCCAGATAGGGCGCGATCTCGCTGATGATGTTGCCGACGACGGGAGCCACGACCTGGCTGGCATAGTCCTTGACCCAGCGCGGGTCATCCAGCAGGACGAAAACCTCGATCTCGGGATCGTCGATGGGCAACACAGCGGCAAAGCTCATCATTTTATAATAGTCGCCGTCGCCGCGCAGATGGCGGTCCGTGCGCTCTGCCGTACCGGACTTGCCGCCGATGCGGTAGCCCGCCACGTAGGCGTTGGCGCAGGAGTGGTAGTCCCCTGCCCCGTGGACGTTGTTTTCCATCATGGCCAGCAGCTGCCGGCTGACTTCTTCGGAGATGACCTGGCGGCGGATGTTCGTCTCGGTCTGGGAGATAATGTTGCCGTCCTTGTCAGAGATGGAATCCACGACATAGGGCGTAACAAGGTAGCCGCCGTTGGCGATGGCCGCTACGGCGGTGGCCATCTGCATTGGGGTGATGGACTCGTTCTGGCCGAAGGCCGCCGTGTACAGGTTTGTATCGACCTCTGCCATCTGCTCGGCGTTGTAGACGCTGGTCCAGCGGGTCTCGTTGGGCAGATCGATGCCGGTGGGCTGGGTGAAGCCGAACGCCTGGATATAGTCGTAGAAGATCTGCGGCTTGAGCGTCTCTGCCGCCTGAATGAACCAGAGGTTGCAGCTGTGGTTCAGCGCACCTGCCATATCCAGCAGGCCGTGGACCTCGCCGTTGGCACAGCGGTAGGTGTGCTCCCACAGGTCGCTGCCCTCGTTGACGGTCAGGCTGCCGTTGCAGTAGAAGGTCTGCTCCGCACTCATAACACCGGAGTCCAGCCCTGCCGAGGCCGTGATGAGCTTGAACACCGAGCCGGGCATATACAGCTCGGTAATGTTCTTATTCTTCCACTGGGCCTCGCGCATCATACCCTGCAGCTGGGTAGCCTCGCTGGAGACCTCCTCGCCCTTCTCGTTCGTCGTCTTTTCATGGCTGATGATTCCGTCTGCAATGATGTCCTTGACGGCCTTCTCGCCCAGACGGCTTTCCAGCCAGTCAATGTCCTCCGCGTCGATCTCTGTTTTGGCCAGGATCTCGTTCATCTTGGGGTCGGTGATCGTCTTGGGGTCGTTGGGGTCAAATTGCTCAAGGGACGCCATCGCCAGGATTGCGCCGGTCTTGACGTTCATGACAATGGCGCTTCCACGGCCATGGACCGTAAAGGTGCTCATCGCCTCGGTCAGGTACTCCTCGACGATGGACTGTACGTTCTCGTCGATGGTCAGGTTCAGGTTGCTGCCGTCGATGGCTTCATGCACGTCGGCCTGACCGCTGGCCAGCGGTTCACCGTAGGCGTCCGTTTCGGCCACGCTGCGGCCCGGCGTACCGGCCAGCGTCTCGTCGTAATATTTTTCCAGTCCGTAGGCACCCGAGCCGTCCTCGTTGCAGAAGCCCAGCACCGAGGCCAGGAACTCCCCATAGGGGTAAGTGCGGGAGGCTGCCTGTTCGCTGGTCAGGTAGAGGATACGGGTTGCCTTGCTGGTTTTGGCCTCGCCGTCCTTCTGGTCCTCCTTGTCCTCGGTCTGCAGGCTCGTGTCCACCGCAGCGCCGTCCTTGAGGCGGTAGCTGTCTGCATAGGCCAGGATAGCATCCGCCACGGGCTTTTCGACACCCTTTTTCACCACACGGTACTGGTACGGCTCACCGGTATCCTTGTTGGACGCCGTCAGCGCCTTGTACACAGTATCCGCCGTGGTGCCGTCGTCCAGCAGCTCGGCAATATACTCTGCCGCTGTGCGGATCTGGTCCTCCGTCGCCCCGCTCTTTAAAACGGAGGACGGGTCGGCTACGATGTTCCAAACTGTGCTGCTCTTGGCCAGCAGCTTGCCGTTGGCGCTGTAGATCGAGCCGCGCACAGCGGGCAGCGTTGTGTCCTTCAGCTGCTGGGTCACAGCCTCGGCGCGGTAGCTCTCGGCATCACGCACCTGCCACACATACAGCTGGTAGACCAGCACGCCGTAGCAGGCGAGGATAAATACTGTCATGCAAAACAGTGTCCAGTATTTTATGTCCTTGCTTGCCCGGGGACGATGCCCGGGGGAATGGTTGGGTCGTTGCTCTGTCATGGATACACCTTGTTATTTCAAAAGCCTTTTTGCCGACGGCAGCAAGGCCGTGCAGCAAAAAGGCTCGTAGCTGCATATTTTTGGTTGTTTTACGGGTTCAGGCTGTCCAGCAGGCTCAGCGCTGCCGTGCGCACCTCATCCAACAGGCGGCCCGCGGCGCCGGTGTTGCGCTCAATGATGCTCTGGTCCTCCAGCTGGACGTAGGTGATCTGGCTGGGATCGGCCTTGACCAGTCCCAGCTCACCCTCGGCCACCTGCTGCAGACTGGCGCGGCTCGTGATGTCGTTCATCCGGGTGTTCAGGTAGTCGTATTCGCTCTGGGCCTCGGCCAGCTGGACGCTGACCTCATCGACCTGTGCATTCAGTTCCATCAGCGTTGCACCGCTCATCAGGCTGCTGATTGCCAGCCCGCCAAACACGGCAAGGATCAGCACGATCACGGCAGTCCGCATCACATGGCGGACGCGGTTCAGGCCGTGGTTGCCGCCGCGCACCGCACGCACCTGCGGGCGCGGCGGGGGCTCCAGTTTCGGTGCTGCCGAGCCCTCGTGCAGCAAAACAGTTGTCATGAATAATGCCTCTTATGCTTTCTCCAACACTCTCAATTTGGCGCTGCGGCTGCGACGGTTGGTCTCCAGCTCCGCGGCGTCAGCCTCAATGGGCTTGCGGGTAATCAGCTTGGCCTTGGCCACACCTCCGCAGGTGCAGATGGGCTGCTCCGGCGGGCAGGTGCAGCGCTGTGCCCAACGGCGGAACTTGTTCTTGACGAGCCGATCCTCCAGGCTGTGGAAGGTGATGACGCAGAGCCGCCCGCCCGGGGCCAGACAGTCAAAGATGGCGTCGAGCCCCTCGTTCAGGGCGTCCAGCTCGGAGTTGACCGCAATGCGGATGGCCTGGAAGGTGCGGCGCGCCGGGTTTTTCGCCTTGCGGCGCTCTGCCGGGGGCACGGCGGCGGCGACGATCTCGGCCAGCTGCAGCGTGGTCAGGATGGGCTGCTCCGCCCGCGCGGTGACAATTTTGCCCGCGATCTGCCAGGCATACGGCTCCTCACCGTAGTCACGCAGGATGCGGGTCAGCTCCTCACGATCCAGCGTGTTGACCAGATCCGCGGCGGTGGGGCCCTGCTGGCTCATGCGCATATCGAGCGGCGCGTCGGCATGGTAAGAGAAGCCGCGGGCCGCGTCGTCCAGCTGGTGGCTGGACACGCCGAGATCGAGCAGGGCCCCATTGACCGCCGGGATGCCAAGCTCCGCAAGGACGCGGGCGGCCTCACGGAAATTGACCTGCACCACCTGCGCCGGCAGACCCTTGAGCCTTTCGGTGGCGACTGCCACCGCATCCGGGTCCTGATCGAGCGAGATCAGACGTCCTGTGGTCAGGCGTTTGGCGATTTCTCTGCTGTGACCGGCGCCGCCGGCGGTGCCATCCAGATAGATACCGGCAGGGTCGATGTTCAGCCCGTCCAGACAAGGCTGCAGCAGTACGGGGATATGTGAAAATTCCATGTGTTATCGTCCTGTTTTGTTAAAAGTCAAGGTCTTCCATCGCAGCGGTGAAATCCTCATCGCTCGTTTCCTGGTTGGCGTTCCACGCCTCGGTGTTCCAGATCTCGGCAAAGCTGCGGCTGCCGATGATGGTCACATCGTGGTCGAGGCCCGCGTACTCCCGCAGCTTGGCGGGCAGCTGAATGCGGCCCTGCTTGTCCGGGGTGACCTCGACGGCGGAGGCGTAGAGCATACGGCTGACCTTGCGGCCCTTGACGAGGCCCTTTTCCTCAATTTTGGCGGCGACCTTTTCGAACTCCTCCGCCGGGAAGGCGGCCAGGCAGTGATCCAGCCACCGGGTCACGATGAAGGTCTCCCCCATCGCGTCCCGGAAGCGGGCGGGAAAGTTCAGACGCCCTTTTGCGTCGATTGCGTAATCATACTGACCGACGAGCATCCGGCTCCCCCTCCCTTCGTCATACTGCACAAATCTTCGGCAAGATTTTTTACGTCGCTGCGTTCAGTTTGTTAATAACTCTGTGGAGAACGTGGAAAACTACCCATTCTTCCCCACTCTTGTTGTTATTCACACCACAATTACCCACCTGTGGTAAAATAATAGTACCATTTTATTCAGCAAAAAGCAAGGGCAGGCAGGGAAAAACTGCGCCATGAATTGATTTTTCACAGTTTGTACAAAGGGATCGGGATGCAGGTCAGCAGTTTGCAGCAAATGCGCACGCGGCAAAATTCCTGCCCCCGGGCAAAGAAAAGCGCCGCACCATATTGCACGGTGCAGCGTTGTTTTTTGCATATTGTGTTGTCATGGGCAGAAATGTGCCGTGAATAACAACACCTCTGCATTTTTTACTTGGGCATGTTATTCTTGGGGCGGGCGGCGCTGCGCAGATTCATGCGGGTGTTCTTGATGTCCGCCATGCTTCGGCCCAGCACCTCCTCGGAGTTCTTCAGGATCGTCTCGCAGTACAGGGTCGCCTTGCGGGTCAGTTCCTTGGCGCTCTTCTGGGCAGCGGACAGGATCTCCGCCGCGTGCTGTTGACTGCGCTTGACGATCTCCTGCTCGCTGGTCAGGACGCGGGCGCGCTCCTCTGCCTGCTGAATGATGCTTTCGGACTCAATGCGGGCGTTCTGCATGATTTGCTCGCGGTCATTCACGATTTTTTTGCTCTCGCGGATCTCGTCGGGCAGGTTGTTGCGCACCTCATCGATAATATCGCGCATACGGTCCACATCGACCATGCGCTTGGAAGCGGAGAACGGAACTATCGTCCCGGCCTCCAGCGTTTCCTCCATCATCTCCAACAGTTCTTCAACGTTCATACCTCTTCCCCTCTCTCATAGCGGCTGACCTTGATCTTGCCGTAGTTGTACTGTTTCACCAGCGTCAGAGTGCCCGCCTGCTCGGGCAGGTCGGCCTCGCGCTCGGTCTCGCAGAGCACGACCCCGCCGGGGGCCATCTTAGCGGCCAGCTGCGGCAGCACGGCAGCCACGGTATCATGGTGGAACGGCGGATCCAGCAAAGCCAAGTCAAACGGCCCGCGGATGTTGGCGAGAAAGCTCTCGGCTTCGCCCTGACGTATATCACTCTGGCGGTCCACTCCTGCCGTTTTGCAGTTGGCCTTCACAACGGCGAGTGCCTCGGCGGAGCGGTCCACAAAGAGGCAGCTTTTGGCACCGCGGGACAGAGCCTCGATGCCCAGCTGGCCGCTGCCTGCGAACAGGTCCAGCACCCGTGCCCCCGGCACCAGGAACTGCACGCTGGAGAACATGGCCTCCTTCACACGGTTGATGGTCGGGCGGGTAATGTCCTCGCCCGGCAGGGCCTGCAGATTTTTGCCGCGAGCTGTTCCGGCAATCACGCGCATGGTGCCGCACCTCTTTCCTCTCAAAATTTCGTTTATACAGATTCAGTATTTATTATGGTGCTTTGGCGTAGGATTGTCAAGGGTGCAAAATGTAAAATAAAATAGCAAAAGGGTAACAGAGGCAGGAAAACACGGCCCGGTGGGCTTGACAAACACCCCCGCAGATGGGTATAATAGATACTGTTGTTACGCGGCTGTCGTACAACGGCTAGTACATCAGCCTTCCAAGCTGAGGACGTGGGTTCGACTCCCATCAGCCGCTCCAATAAAAAATCCCTGTGTCACATTCAGACGCAGGGATTTTTTTATTGCAGAACGCAGCCGGGGCGAACAGCATTCGCCCGCCGGGCCGGTTTCCGATTACAGCTTCACCAATTCCGCCTTCAGGTTCTTCAGTTCCTTCTCCAGGCGGTCCTTGTCCTTGTTGTAGTCCTGGTAGGCCTGCAGGCGGGCTTCGGCGTTGGGGTCCTCGGCGGAGAGATAGCCGCTGTTCATCGAGGCTGTGTAGCTGAACTTCTTCAGCGTGCCGTTGAAGTCGATGACCATGAACTGGCCCTCGGCGGGCCGGACCGTGCCTGCGCCGAACATTTTATGGTTGATTTTACAGCCGGTCAGGTCGGGCAGCGCAGCAGGGTTTGCCAGCAGTTCCTGCAGCTCCTGCTCACACTCGCCGATGCGGATGCAGAGCTCGGCGCGGTCCGCCTTCTCCTTCACAGCCTTTGCGCGCTCCCTGCTCGTCGAGCCGCGGGTGTAGCCCTTCGGGTAGAACTGCTCGGTGTAGGCCGTGTGCAGGATGTCGTACACAAGCAGGTGCAGCGCGTCGTCGATGCCGCCCAGTTCCTGCTCCGCGTAGGCCTTGTGCAGGGCGATGATCTCCGGGTAGTTCTCCAGCGCGTGCAGCAGGTCGTTGCACATCGTGTAGTAGCGCGGCAGGTCCAGCGCCGTGCCGCCGCCAAAGTCTGCCTCATACCCAAAGTAATCCGCCCACGCCTTCGCCTCGCCGGCCTGATAGAAGTAGTTCGCGTGCGGCTCCCACAGGTTCAGGAAGAACACCGCGTTGGCCGTGTTCATCGTATACTTGCTCATGCGCGGGAACACGCGGCGGAACCTCCCGTTGATCTGGTCAGCGAACAGCTCGGCGCGGCCCCGGCGCTTGGAAATATCACCGCCGTCCTCATTGTACAGCCAGCGGAAGCACTCGCGGACGAGTTCGACCTCGCTGTCGCGCAGCATCAGGTTCTGCAGGCCGCCGATGGGCTGCAGGGCCGGGTTGTCCAGCGTCGGCTGGGCCTGCTGCATGGCATCGGCAAACATGGCCGGAAAGTCGCTGTCCTCGATGTCCCAGTTCACGCCAAAGCAGTCCACCGCACGCCAGACCGTTCCCTCATCGGCTGCCGCGCGGGCTTTGCAGTGCTGAACGTATTGTGCAAGGATCCCATTCAAATTCTCAGTATTCAAACCAATTCCTCCTAAAAAAATCAGCCTTCCCATTATAAAAGACCCTGCGCGGAGCGTCAAGACCGCAAAACGACAAAAAGCCCCCTCTTTCGAGGGGGCAAAATCGTCAGAAAATTTACAGGCTCGAGTAGCCGAAGCTGTTGACAAGCGCATCAATTTTCTTGCCCTGCCTGCACCACGGGCAGCTGTGGGAGTCGTAGGTTTCGTAGTCGGGAAGGTCGTGGGTGTCAAAGATGCTGGCCACGGGGTAGCCTGCACACTCCTTGACCGACGCAAAGATCGACGCGATGCCGACGGGATCGCCGCCGTAGTAGCGGATGGCCTCGACAGCGCCCTGCACGGTGAAGCCGGTGGTAACGGACGCCGCCAGCACCAGTACATGCTTACCGGCAATCATCGGGGCGGTGTTTTCGCGGAAAAGCAGCTGGCTGCCGGTGGTGTGCTCCGGCGTGACGACGTAGATCGTCTGGTGGGCATTCATATTCGTATAGCCGGCCTTTGTCAGCTCACTGGCCATGCAGGCGCCGATGACCTCGGTGCCGTCCAGGCAGAGGATCGTGTCCACAATGGTCGTCGACTTGTACTCTCGCACCAGCTCGGCGGCGGCAGCGCGTGCCTCCGACAGGCGGAACTTTGTCAGGGTGACATCAATGTAGTAGTTGATATGGCTGTGGCTGGTGGCATAGTGCCCCTTGCTGACGCGCAGCTGCAAATTCGATTTGCCGGTGGGCAGTTTTACAAGATTCATCGCCATGGTGGTCTCCCCCTTAATGCTTTAACTGTTTATGGTACTATTGTACAAATTTGTGCATCAAAATACAAGGAACGCATTGCCCAAAATCCGGCGCTGATTTTTGGGCAGTTTTTCTTCAAGATTGACCAAACGGCACTTTTGTGGTATAATAAACTAATAATTTATAGTGGGGAGGTTTGCGGATATGGGCTACAAATTAGCGGCAAGCAACGGCGACACGCTGGCTGTGCCGCAGCTGGTCCTGACCCATCTGACCCAGACCGACGGCGATACGATCCGGGCCGCACTCTACATTTTGCAGACCCACGACACCGACCCGCGCACGATGGCCCGCGCACTGGCACTGCCCAGCATCGAGGCTGCCAAGCGCGCCCTGCAATACTGGGCCGGTGCCGGGCTGCTGGTCAGTGAGCGCGGGGCCGCCCCTGCCCCGGCAGCCGAGCCTGCGCGGGTCGATCTGGCCAGCGTGGCCAACGACCCCTATGTTGCCGTTCTGTGCCAGGAGGCGCAAAGCATCTTCGGTAAAACGCTGAGCCGCAGCGAGATGCAGCGGCTTGTGGGACTGTACTTAAACGACGGCTGGCAGCCCGATGTCATCCTGCTCTGCTGCGCCGAGGTCACCCGTCTGGGGCGGCGCACCATCGCCGCCGTGACCCACCTGCTGGCCCGCTGGCGGGAGGACGGCGTTGAGACCGGCGAGGACGCCGAGCGCTGGCTGCAGCGCGCCAAGCAACGCGAGGCCTGGTGCCAGGATGCCGCCGCACAGTTTGGCATTGAGCCGCGTGCACTGACGAACTGGGAGCGCCGCACGATTGCCCGCTGGCACGAGGAAATGGGCATCGGGCGCGAGATGATCGACGAGGCACTGCTGCGTGCCAACGGCAAAAACACCGTGCGGTACGTGGACGGCATTCTGCGGGCCTGGCGTGCCCAGGGCATCACGACGATCGACGCCGCGCGCCGTCAGGGCCAGCTGGAGGGCAGCAACATCGTGATGACCGAGCGGCCCAACGCCCAGCCGCCCGCCGCCAGCGCCCAGAAGGACCTGTTCAACCGCAACTGGGCGGCCATGTTTGACGAGGAGGGGTAACCTATGCGCACAAAAGACGAACTGTTCCGCGCCGCGCAGCGCGAGGTGGCAGCCTACCGCCAGCAGGCCGTAATGCAGGCCGAGACTGCCCGCCGCGCCGCCTACGCCGCTCACCCGGCGCTGGCCGAGGCGGACAGCGCCCACCTGCGTGCGGGGCTGGGCCTTGCGAAGGCCGCAGCCCTTGGCGGAAACATGGATACAGCCCGCGCCGCGCTGACCCGCGCAGAGGAAGCGCTGGCCGCTGCGGTCAGGGAGGCCGGGTTCAGCGCAGACGATTTCAAGCCTGCCTACCGCTGCCCGCTGTGTGAGGATACCGGTATGCGCGGCGGTGTCCCCTGCCGCTGCGTGGCAGACGCCGCCCGCCGTCTGCGCCGGGACGAGATCAATGCCGCCAGCCCGCTGGGCCTGTGCCAGTTTGCCAGCTTTGAGGTCGAGCGCTACAGCGACGCCGTGGAGCCGGAGCTGGGCATCTCCCCGCGGGAGTACATGGGCAAGCTGCTGAACTACTGCCGCGGCTACGCCGCCAAATTCAGCCAGAACAGCCCGAACCTGCTGTTCATGGGCCACACCGGCCTGGGCAAGACACATCTGGCGCTGGCGATTGCCGACGCCGTGCTGGAGGGCGGCCACGACGTACTGTACACAAGCGCCGCCGCGCTGGCCGCGCAGCTGGGGCGCGAGCACTTCAACTACACGACCAACGACGAGTGGCTGGCCGCCTGTCAGGAGGCCGACCTGCTGATTTTGGACGACCTGGGCACCGAGTACATCACGCCGCTGACCATCAGCGTGCTGTATGAGCTGATCAACACCCGTATGCTCTGCC
>OHYP01000929.1_pt1 | contig 11959 bp, 6 predicted proteins | sample 1580341 | NCBI WGS metagenome assembly OHYP01 (sample SAMEA3882509, study PRJEB24775) | human gut metagenome | biome: human-associated habitat; feature: intestine environment; material: feces | place: Netherlands | collected 2009/2010 | reverse complement strand
TGACATGGATATTCTGCCAACGGACATTATCACTTACGAGAAGGACACGCTGGAGCTTTTGGATGACCTGAATACAAGCAACCAGAAGATTATCAAGATGACTTTTCTCATTACCTGTTACGGCAGAAACAAGAGGGAGCTTGAAAATCTGATTCAGAGAGTATCTGGCATTATCCAGCAGGCAAACTGCAATTTGAGATGTATGCAGTATTTGCAGGAGCAGGGCCTTATGGCATCTGCACCGATTGGCTGTAATGATACGTGTATTGAGAGGGTGCTTACCACAAAGAGTACCGCTATTTTGGTGCCGTTCTGTACGCAGGAGTTATTCATGCCTGCCCCGGCAATTTATTATGGACTGAATGCCTTGTCAAACAACATGATTATGGCAGACAGAAAAAGGCTTCGTACACCGAATGGAGTCATACTTGGTACACCTGGTTCGGGTAAATCGTTCAGTGCAAAGCGTGAGATTTTATCCTGCTTTTTGATGACAAGGGATGATGTGATTATCTGTGATCCGGAGGGAGAGTATTTTGCCCTTGTGGGAGCCTTGCATGGACAGGTGGTAAGACTTGCCACCAATTCAAAGGATTACTTAAACCCGATGGATATCCAGTTAAGTCATAAGAATGATAAAGAAGCACTGAAATTAAAGAGTGATTTTATCATTACCCTCTGTGATCTGATTGCCGGAGGAAAGGACGGTCTGGAAAATGATGAGAAGGGTATCATTGACGAATGTATCCGTCATATCTACGATGCTTATTTTGAAAATCCGGTGCCGGAGAACATGCCAATCCTTGAAGATTTGTATAATGCCCTTCTGGAGCATAAGAACAGCAAGGCAGAACGTATTGCCAATAGCCTTGTGCTGTATGTGCATGGTTCTCAGAATTATTTTAACCACCGTACCAATGTAGACAGTAAGAACCGCATTATGTGTTTTGACATCAGGGACTTGGGAAACCAGTTAAAAGAGCTTGGAATGTTAATCGTGCAGGATGCGGTATGGAACAGGGTATCGCAGAACAGGGAAAGAAAGATTGCTACCCGCTATTACTGTGATGAGTTCCACCTTCTTCTGAAGGAGAAGCAGACAGCTATTTATTCCGTGGAAATCTGGAAGCGTTTCAGAAAATGGGGCGGTATTCCGACAGGTTTGACGCAGAACGTGGGCGATTTTCTTCGTTCTGAGGAGATTGAAGGTATTTTGGGTAACAGCGATTTTGTGTATCTGTTAAATCAGAATGCCAAAGATCAGGCAATTCTCGCTGATAAGCTGGGACTTTCTGATAAGCAGCTTTCCTATGTCACCAACTCCGAGCCGGGAAGTGGTCTGATACTGTTTGACAATGTGGTAATTCCATTTGTAGACAAATATCCGACAGACACCAAGACTTACAGAATTATGAATACCAAGCCGGAGGAATCGGTGCAGAAGGAGGACGCAGTATAAAATGGCAGAAAAAAGACAGAAGAAGCAGGCAGTAAAGGCATTTGAAAAAGAGACATTTTCCAAAGATAAGGAAGTGACTGGAGTAAAACATATAGAACACAGGCAGGACAACACCTTTTCTGTGGAAAACCAGTTTAGTGCCAGCGAGAAGCCTGTGAGCAATCTGCCAAGGGATGCGAACCATGGCAGTCGTACAGGAAAAGCAACTTCTGGTCACAGCGTCCAGAAGTCAGAGTTTAATACTGGGACAGAATACAGGAAAAATAATAAGAAAAAATATTACCGACAGCAACAACAGGACACTTCTGGTCACAATGTCCAGAAGTCGGAAGCCGAAGCGGAAAAGACATTCTTAAAGGAAAACAGCTTTATGCAGGACGAGCAGAGTGATTTTGAAACATCTTCTGACAGCATGATTGAAAACAAGGTTCATGTCAGGGATACCTACCAACGGTCTGAGGAAAAAGGAAAATATCACAAAAGGCGTGTGCAGAAAGAACACGCACATAGAGAGCGTGCAAAGTCAGAAAATACAAAGCAGTCCGATTATGGAGATTTCCAGACAAAGGATGCCACATTTTCGCAGGAGCAGGCGGAAGAATTTACCGACAAAAAAGTACAGAAGGCTTTTGATAAGTCAGAAAAGAACCGCCGGAAGTTACAGAAGGCAAAGGATAAGATGCCGAAAAAGCGGCAGTATGCGATGAAGCGTGTCTTTGATGAACAGACCGGAAAAGCAAAGTATGTGGTGGTTCCGGTAGATGTCGAGAAGCCATTTAAGCCTGACGGACTTGGGAAAGCTGCGGTTCACAAGTTCCAGACCGAAAATATGTATTTTGTGCATCGCAAGATTGCAGAGACAGAAAAGGATAATTCTGCTGTGGAGGGCGCACACAAGACGGAACAGCGTGCCGAGGATATTTACCACTATATGAAGTATCACCGCAAGAGCAAGGCACAGAGAAAGCGTGACCGATTGGAGCGATTGCAGAAAAAGCAGGTCACAGCGGATATGAAGCTGGAGTATGAAAAATTTATCAGAGAAAATCTGCACTTAAAGGGTAACAGTCCAAAGAAGCAGTTGCAAAGGCAGTTACAGAAACAGCGTATCAAGCGTGAGTATGCCAAAGCAAGGCGGGCAGGAGCAGAAGCCAAGACTGCAAAGGAAGCATTTGCCAAAACAGCAAATACCGCAATCGGGATTGCAAAGAAGTTACAGGAAATTGTCACGAAAAATAGAACACTCATTATCACAGTCGGTATTTTTGCACTTCTGCTAATCATGATCATGTCGGCATTATCAAGCTGTGGTTCCATGTTTACCGGAACTGTGACAACAACAATGGCAAGCACATATCTTAGCCTTCCGGCAGAGATTGATGCGGCAGATTTATCTTTTACAGAAAAGGAAATGGAGCTGCAAAATAAGATTGACCGGATTGAAACTGATTATCCGGGATATGATGAATACGATTATAACCTTGGGGCAATCGGGCATGATCCGTACACACTGATCAGTTATCTTTCCGCAGTCCATACGGAATTTACTGCCGCAGGGATAGAGAGTGAGATTCAGGAATTATTTGATACTATGTATTCCCTTACTACCGAGGAAGTGGAGGAAACTCGCACGAGGACGGTCACAAAGACCGGAACCAGAACAGTTACAAATGCAGATGGAAGCACTAGCACAGAGGAATATGAGTACGAGGAGGAAGAAGAATATACCGTCACAATCCTGCGTGTCACACTTGCGGTCACACCGTTGGAAAGCATTGTTGCAGGACGCATGAATAGTGAGCAGACGGAAATCTTTGGAGCCTATACGGAGACAAAGGGAGGTTTACAGGTCTTTGCTTCTCCGGTTGATTATTACTGGTATTACTATATCAGCAGTTATTATGGCTACCGGAAAAATCCAAACACAGGAGCCGAGGAGCTTCACAGGGGTGTGGACATAGCGGTGCCGACAGGAACGTTTGTATATGCGGCACATGATGGAACGGTAACAGAAGCAACTTACGATTCCTATTATGGAAATTATGTGGTGATTACGGACAGTAAGGGATATACCACAAAATATGCCCACATGGACAGCTTAAATGTGTCCGCAGGGCAGAGTGTAAAAAAAGGTGACAATATAGGCAAAAGCGGAAATACAGGAAGCAGTACCGGAAGCCACCTTCATATCGAATGTCTGTATAACGGGGAATATTATAACCCGTTATTTTATTTTGAAGCAGGAGAACAGACCATTTATGGAGAAACAACGGGCGGCACCGGAGGAGGAACCAGCAATGTGATACCGCCGGAATCCTATGATGATGCAACCGTACAGACGCTTATGCGTGAAGCAAACAGGTATCTGGGAATGCCATATACTTTTGGCGGCACAGCTCCGGCTAGTTTTGACTGTTCCGGTTTTGTATGCTGGGTATTTTCAAACAGTGGCGTACATAACCTGCCAAGAACCACAGCACAGGGCATTTATGACCAGTGTACTCCGGTATCAGCGGCAGATGCAAAGGCAGGGGACATTATATTTTTTACAGGAACCTATAATGCAGGACGTCCGGTTACACACGTTGGTATCTACTGTGGAAACGGTACGATGGTGCATTGCGGTGATCCAATTCAGTACACATCAATCAATACTTCTTACTGGCAGAGCCATTTCTATGGTTTTGGAAGATTGAATTAGCGAAGGGAGGAATTATTTTTGTCAGTAGAACGAATCAATTCACAGCTTAAAAAGGTCAGAGAGCAGATAGCACAGCTACAGGCAAAGGAAAAAGACCTTGCAGAGCAGAAACAGATGGCGGAGGATGCCGAAGCCATGAAGATCATACGAAAATATAAAATCTCATCCGAGCGATTGCAGATGCTTAATAAGCTCAGTGAGGATGAAGTCAGAAATTTATTACAGAAACGGGAACAGGAAAAGGAGGATTCGACCAATGAAAATGAAGAAGTTATCCGTTAAGGCACTAATGTCCCTGATACTGTCGGCAATACTTTTTTGTATGCCGGTCGGGGCATTTTTTGCAAACAGGGCAAATACTGTGGAGGTTCATGCGGAGGATACAGCAGAGCAGAAAACAGAAAGTGCGGCAGAGGAAAGCAGTGCAGAAAGCACAGCGTCCGGTAATGATAACAAGGATAGTTCCGGTAGTGGAGAAAATCACACAGAGCAGTCCACAGAGAATACAACTGAAAATTCCACAGAAGGCACAACTGAGGAGACACAGCCTGCCGCAAAATGCACCTGCAAGGAAAAATGCAGTCAGTATGCAGTAGATGAAGATTGTGAGGTGTGTGCAAAGGATTACAAGGAATGTGCCTATATCAATCCAAGTGTAAAAATCACAATCAATACACCGTCTGGATGGCATAATGATACCACGAAAGTAACGGTCAAGGTAGAAGATACGGTAGTGTCCGGCAATTTTACCATTCAGAAAGTACAGGCGAAAGTCGGACAGAATGGAAGTTGGACGGATATTACCGAGGATATGTACATAGAGATTTCCGAGAACAGCACCATTTATGTGCAGGTCACAGACCAGAAGGGCAAGAACTACGAGAAAAACCGTTATATCAAGTGTTTTGATTTTACCAAGCCTACCTTAAATGCGGCAGTCAGCGACGGTCTTTTGAGCATTCAGGCACATGATACGGATTCCGGTATCAAGGCAATCTATGTCAATGGCTATGAGTTTACAGAGCATACGAATGGAGCCTTGAATATCCGTCTGCAACAGTTCGATGCAGGGTATCAGTATTTCACGATTTCTGCCATGGATAATGCAGGAAATACCTCTGAAATCTATAAAACAGCCAATCCGTATTACACCGATCCGGAGAATAAGGACAGCAGTGAAAAAGATCCGGCACAGCAGCTTCCGGTGGATGCGTCGGCAACCAAGCCAAGCTCTGCAACCGCACAGGTCACAGAGCATACAAAAACGGATGTGAATGGAAATACAGTTTCCCAGACAGGCAGTGGAACAACTTCAAGCAGTTCCGCAACAGCAAAGCAATCTCCAAGTACGGGAGATACTTCTAAGGATGCAGACCAGAGCAGTGACAGCCAGACCACAGAAAAAGGCAAGGAATTTTACACAATCCAGACTGCATCAGAAAAGATATTTTATCTTGTGATTGACCGTGATGGGGAAGATGAAAAGGTGTATTTCCTTACAGAAGTCAGTGAAAACGACCTGCTGAATACCACAACGGATAACAGCGAGACACTTCCGAAAAATTCAGCGGCATTGGAATCTGCAATCCCTACCAAAGACAGCGCATTATCAAACAATAATGCTGATACCACAGGAGATAAAACACAGGGAGCAGAAAGTGTTGAGGACAGCACCGAAGATAGCACGGAAGATACAAGTGAGCCGAAAGAGGATACCGCAAAAGCAGATGGTTCCGGCTTTACATATATTTTAATAGGCATTGCTGCGGTAGCTGTGATCGGAGTGGTATATGTTGTGAAGTCTAAGAAGAAAAAGGAAAACTTCATTGATGAGGATGAAGATGAGGACGAGCTTGACGAGGACTATGATTATGAGGACGAAGCCGAGCAGGATTCAGACGAAGCATTCTTAAATGGTGGCGATGATACAGAATCAGAGGACACAGGCGAGAATGACAGTGAAGATAACAGTGACAACGATAATGATGAAGAAAACGGGGAGGAATAGAGATGGAGCTTGTAATTGCAGAGAAGCCGAGTGTGGCACAGAGCATTGCGGCAGTTCTTGGTGCCACACAGCGTAAGGACGGTTATTTGGAAGGCAATGACTATCTGGTATCATGGTGTGTGGGACATCTGGTAGAACTGGTACAGCCGGAAAGCTATGAGGAAGCATGGAAGAAATGGAGTTATGACAATCTTCCGATCATCCCACAGGAATGGCAGCATGAAGTGAAAAGTGATACGAAAGCACAGTATCAGATTTTGAAAAAACTTATGCATGATGACAGGGTGGATGCAGTCGTGTGTGCTACCGATGCTGGAAGGGAGGGAGAATTGATTTTCCGCCTGACCTACAACATGGCAGGATGCAGAAAACCGATGAAGCGGTTATGGATTTCTTCTATGGAGGAGAGTGCTATCCGTGACGGCTTCCATAATCTTCGCCCAGGCAGCGACTATGATAACTTGTATCATTCAGCATTATGCAGGCAGGAAGCAGACTGGCTTGTGGGTATCAATGGAACAAGACTTTTTACGGTATTATATGGCGGTAAGGCATTGAAGGTTGGCAGAGTGCAGACACCGACACTTGCCATGCTGGTGGATCGTGAAAGTAAAATCATGAATTTCAAGAAAGAAGCCTATTATATGGCTCACATCATGGGAAATGGTCTGGATGCGGTATCAGAGCATATCAGTGATAAAACGGAAGCAGAGAGGATTGCAGGAGCCTGTGAAAACGGACAGGCTCTTGTCACTTCCGTGGTAAAGGAAGAAAAGTGGGTAGCACCGCCGAAGCTCTATGACCTTACAACACTCCAGAGGGATGCAAACCGTCTGTTTGGTTTTACTGCCAAGCAGACATTGGAATATACGCAGAGCCTTTATGAGAAAAAGTTAGTGACTTATCCAAGAACAGACAGCCAGTATCTTTCCGATGACATGGAAGGTACTGCAAAAAATGTGATCGAAGCGATTTTCAATTCTCTGTTATTTGAGCAGAATATCATGTTTAATCCAGATATTAAAAGAATTTTGAATAGCAAGAAAGTGACAGACCACCATGCAATCATTCCGACCATGGAGATCATCAAACAGGACTTAAAGGTGATTCCTGAGAGTGAAATGAAGATCCTTTCATTATGTGCTAACCGTCTGCTGTGTGCAACCGGGGAGAAGCACATTTATAATTCCACAAAGGCAGAGCTTACCTGCAACGAGATTGTGTTTAAGGTATCCGGTAAGGAAGTATGGAAAAATGGATGGAAGGAATTTGATGATTTCTTCAAAAATTCCTATAAAACCGCAGAGGATAAATTGGATGCAGAGGAAGAAAAGAAGCTGCCGGAGCTTCATGAGGGCATGATGATTGCAGTGGAGCAGACAAAGGTTTCCGAGCATTTCACACAGCCACCGAAGCATTATACTGAAGATTCCCTTTTGTCGGCAATGGAGCGAGCCGGAGCAGAGGATATGGGTGATGAGGTGGAGAGAAAAGGACTTGGCACACCTGCCACCAGAGCGGACATCATTGAAAAGCTGGTAAAGGACGGTTTTGTGAAGCGTGAGAAAAAGCAGATGATCCCAACAGAGGATGGAATGAAGCTGATCACGATACTTCCAGATGTAGTAAAATCTCCGAAACTGACCGCTGACTGGGAGAATGAGCTTACTCTTGTATCCAAAGGAGAAGTTGCTGCAGAACAGTTTATGTCAGGTATTGAAGCAATGGTAACTGATCTTGTAAAGACCTATCACAGCGTTAGTGATGAACATAAAGCCATGTTTGGCACAGGCAAGGGTGGGCAGGAAGTGCTAGGCAAATGCCCGAAGTGTGGTGCTGATGTAGTCAAGGGAAAATTCGGAGCGTATTGTACCGGGAAATGTGGCATGAATGTTGGCAAGGCACTTGGGGTAACACTTTCCGATACACAGGTCAAGAGCCTGCTTCAAGGGAAAAAGATACTTGTAAAAGGTCTGAAGGGCAAGAAAGGCAGCTACGATGCTTATTTGATTCCAGAGAGGATAGAGGAGTTTTCTTACACGAAGGACGGTAAAGAAATCAATGGATTACAGTATAAATTTAAGATGGAATTTCCACCGACGAAGGGAAAGCAGGGGTAGGAAAGAGGTTATTGCTATGGTATAATTTATAAAGCAATGTATAGATGAAAAATTGTATAGGAGTGATTTGATGAAAGCGCATAAAGTACCGGCGACATACTATGCTTCATGGAAGATTCCGGGAACGAAACATAGTTTTTACGTCTTTTATAAAGATAAATTGTATAGTGAAGGACAAAGCAAGAGTTACAAGGACGTTGACAAGATAACTCAGGAACATTCATTTTTCATGGAAGAAAATTTTTACTATTTAGATATTGAAAATATGCCAGGGTTGGCATATAAGCTTCAAAATGAAATTGAAGAATTTTTATCTAATAGTCCATATAGTATTAAGTGCGAGGATACTTATGCTGAAGATAGTGCCCCTAATTATCCAGTTATTGAAATAAAAGATTATAGCAAATTTATGTATTGTCGTGAACGCATGGATTCATGGATAATTAAGGATTCCGATGGAAACAATGTTACAGTTGATGCTTTCAAAAATGATTTAGGTACATATTTGTTTGGTAAAGTAGGAAAAATTATTGAAGAAAACTACTTTGCAAATGAATTAGAACCTAAGTGGAATGTAATAAAGTCGGAAATTGAAATTCAAAGAAATTCGGGTGATGATTTTGCTTTAGTACATCAAGATGATTTGTTAGAGTTTTTTATTGTCCAATATCTTAGGCTAGAGGGGGTTATAGAAGAATATATTAAGCCGACGCTGGGGATTTTTAGGGATGTGTTTTCATCTATGGGATGTGAAGATTCTGAATTAGATAAAATGAAAAATGAGGGACTATTAGCACCTGAATCATATTTTTATGGGGCATTGTTAGATGCTGCACGAGGTGACAAAAAAAGACTCCAGAAGCATATGGATTCAATTAAACAAAATTATGTTATTGATTTATTAAAGGCTGAAGAAGGAATTTCATTTATAACATCGACAAAACCATGTGTAGTAATGAAAATGGAAGGAACATTTAAAGCTGAAATGATTTTCCCGGTAACTCCGCAATATTGTATTAGATTTATAGGAAATAAGTTGGCAGGAAATAGAAGTGGAAAATTTTATGAAATTACATCAAGTGATGTGAAGGTTATAAATCGGAAGATTATCTCAGAATCGAGAAATATTGTTATGAGTGAATCAAAAATAATATCGGACAGAATATGATAGTTATCTGTAATGAATAAAATTTAACAACACAGCGTCAGAGCGTATGGGAAAACCTGTACGCTCTTTTTTTTTATCAAAAATGGAGGAAAATCACATGGAAGAAACAAATGTAACAATGACAGCAGAGGAAATGCAGGGTGAGCCTGCGGCAAAGGAAAATGAGACAAAGGCGGAGAAGTTTATCCGTATTGGTGAGTACCGCATGAATAAGGCGGTGGATGCTATTGGCAGACTGGAGAATCTTGCAAATCGGGGTTCCTACGAATATACACAGGAACAGGTAGATGCTATGTTTCAGGCATTAGAGGGGAGGGTTGCGGAAGTTAAGGCGAGATTTACGCCTAAGAAAGCGGCTGAGAGTAAGACTTTCAGCTTTGGTACAACAGAATAGGAATGTAACGGGAAGTAAGGGAAAGGCAGTCATGTAGTGTATGTGGCTGCCTTTTTGTCGTATCTATGACAGGAAGGAGAACTGTGTGAGAAAATATGATTTTATATCGGCTCTGGCAAAAGAGACAGCAGCCGAGGTTGTCAAAAATCGTGAGGAATGGATGAAATACCTGACTACAGCGGCAAGGCTGTATAAGTATCCGTTCCGGGAACAGCTTTTGATCTATGCACAAAGACCGGACGCAACAGCGTGTGCTTCCATAGAACTGTGGAATGAGCGGATGCACTGCTGGGTAAACAAAGGGGCAAAGGGTATTGCACTTCTGGACGAGGACGAAGCACATGGCAAGCGTCTGAAATATGTTTTTGATGTTTCAGATGTCCATGCGGCAAGGAGAATCGGACGGTATCCGGAACTCTGGGAATTACATGAGGAACATAAGGAAGATGTAATTAAGCGTCTAGAGCAGACTTATGGTGCTACCGATGATAAGAAGCTGTTTGAAGAAAGACTTATTGAGATAGCTGAGAGGATTGCGGCAGATTATTATGAGGAATTGTTGCCGGATTTGCAGTACATGATCGAGGGCAGCTTCCTAGAAGGACTGGACGAGCAGAATGTCGGTATCCGTTTAAGAGATACTTTATCTGAGAGTATTTCTTTTACACTTTTATCTGCCTGCGGTGCAGATATGCAGGAGTATGGTTCGGAGTTTGCTTTCGATTTTATCCATGAATTTAATTCCATGAACACCCTTGCGGTACTTGGAGATGCAGCTAATGAACTTGCAAAACCGGTACTTTTAGAAATTGGAAGAACCATAAGGGCATATAACAGAAGCCACGAACAGGAACAAACAGAAAATTTAACGCAGAAAGGACTTGCAAATACTTCTGAAATACACTACAATGCGTTAAAGCGTGAAAGCGAGAGCGGACATGAGGAATATAGTGACAACAATCCAAACAGCGTAGAAAGGGGCAATAGCGATGAATCTGACATACGAAAAGAACGGGGATTATCTGATCCCGACATTACAGGCGGACATTCAGCCGGAGGGAACCGTAACGAAGTACGGAATGATGAGGGAGACTTATCTGAAGGAGAACCACAGGGGCGTGTACTCAGCGTTTCTTCTGAAAGGGACATTGAAAGAACACCTACTGACAATCCAGAAGCAGGCAGAGGAGAGAATGGAGAAGCTGACAAGCCAGATGGCGGCAACCGAGGGAGTGACAGAACAGCTCAAGGAAACCGATCAGATGCTCTGGGTAGCGAAGATGAACAGCATTCGAAACCGAGCAGAGGAAGTGGTTCTGGGAGAACTGGTTTACAGTCTGTAGCAGACACAGATGATCTTCTCCGGGGAGAAGCACCGGAACCCACCTTTACACAACTCAGCCTGTTTCCTTCTTTTGAGGAGCAGGTCGGAACAGTCGCAGCAGCGGAAGCAAGTATGAAATATACCATGCCCGCTGCTTTTTCTTTGCCACAGAATGAGCTTGAAACCATTCTTCGCAGTGGTGGAGGAAAACAACACAGCAGAAAGCGTATCTTTGCAAAGTACACAGAGGGCAGAAATGCCGAGCAGATGGTGGATTTTCTGAAAAATGAGTACGGACAGACCGGAAAAGGTTTTGAAATCAATGGAAATCCCGTATCAGTGTGGTTCGATGAACATGGTATGAGTGTCGGCTATGGAACACAGGCAAAGGAAACACCACTTGTTACTATGAGTTGGGAAGAGGTAGAGAACCATATCCGCTCTATGATTGAAAATGGCACTTATATGAGTGCGAGTGAAGCATTTCTCGTGGATACGCAGGAGCGGAACCGTGTTGCTAATCAGATATTTTTCTTTCTTCGGGATGGCATGGATGAGATACCGGAAGAACTTGGATTAAAAGCCGGAAACTATCCGGAGAGTGAAGCAAAACTCATGGAACTTCTTTCTACCCATGAGGGCAGGGAACAGCTTAAAAATATTTTGGAAGATGCGGCAAACCGCCTTGCTTCTGGAGAAGCAGAATTAAAATGGCGGCATGTGAAATCACCGGAATATCTGTTATCGGAGATAGCAGACCTTGACAGGGAGAGACTGGAATTTCC
>OHYP01000926.1_pt1 | contig 12010 bp, 5 predicted proteins | sample 1580341 | NCBI WGS metagenome assembly OHYP01 (sample SAMEA3882509, study PRJEB24775) | human gut metagenome | biome: human-associated habitat; feature: intestine environment; material: feces | place: Netherlands | collected 2009/2010 | reverse complement strand
GTATTGGCCATTCCTGAAAATACTCCATTCAAGCAATTTTCTGAAGCTAAGCGTATTGCATTCATTACTAATTTTGATCAACGTGATTTAATAGCTTTTGATTCGCTAATAAATAATTTGAAATCATTTAAGTTTTCAGTGTCTCTGATACATCTTTCAGATGTTCAGAATACATGGAATGAAATAAAACTGGCTGGTATTAAGGAATATTTTCAAAAACAATATCCACAATTGGAAATATACTATGATGTGGTAAAGAACGATAATCTGCTTAGTAGTTTAGACAGTTATATCAAAAGTAATCATATTGATATTATAACATTAACTTCTTATAAAAGAAATATATTTTCGCGCTTATTTAACCCTGGCATTGCCAGAAAGATGATTTTCCATTCTGATACACCATTGTTGGTAATTTACGGAAGACCGAATTAGGTGTTGAATAAGGTATATATGGTTTCTATCCAATATCAGCATTATGTTTAATATGGTGCTGGAATAATTTAATCTAATTTTAATTTCTTCTCTCCCTCACTTAAGAAATAACATTCTTTACTTAATGATATAACAATAATAAAAGCCTAATTAATAATTTAATTAGGCTTTTATTATTATGAAAGTATTACATCAACTTTTCAATTTCTTCGAATTCAGGGCCCATTTGCAAATTATAATACACTCTATATAGACCATTTAACCACAAATCTTTTTGATCAGGTTTCAGTTCTCTTGCCTTTTCATAATAAGGTTTTGCCTTTTCATAGAAAGTCTTCAGAGTAGCCTGGTCTTCTTTATACTTCGGATCATTAATATCTGTAGTTGCTTTTTCTGAGAAATCTTGTGCTTGTAAGCAGTAAATCAAGCCTAAATTAGAGTATGCTTCTGCATAATTAGGATCTACTTCTATAGTTTTTTTATAGAATTCAATAGCTTTATCATAGTCCTTCATATTGTGATAAAGGTAGCCTTTTACATACAAATAGAATGTATTGTTAGGATCTTTAGCCAACATATCATCAGCAAACTGCATAGCTTCGTCATATTTGTTGTTATTGCTATAATAATCAATCAAGTGACCGAAGAAGAATGAATGTTCAGGATATTTCTGGATACCTTCTTTTAAAGAAGCAATCCATTTAACAGTATCACCTTCAGCTTTCAATGCAGTAGAGATAAATTCCATTGCGTATTTCCCAACTTCTTTATCATCTTGCGCATAAGGAGCATACTTCAAAATACTAGGATAATCTTCCATCTTAGCAGCTGCTAAACTTGCATAATATGCTATTTGGGGTAATACAGTATCTGTTTGTAATAGATTTTCCTTTTCAAACATCGGGTTGATAGCAATATCAATGTATGTTGCAAAGAAATCTAATGCTTTTTTATTGTCTTCATTGGCTGCATCGCCTTCTTTCTGTGAGGCCAAATTAAAGAATTGGATACCGCCATTGATCAGATTACCGCGTTCTGCTAAAATTGTAGCAGAATTAGATTTTCTATATTTATTCTTGATTTTGCCCTTTTCATTGGGAATTTGTGCCAATTCGTCACATTTGAAGTAGAATTTACACATGTTCAATGCGCTATTATATACCTGAAGAGTGTCATAAGGTTTTCTCAGATAGGCATTTTCCATTTCTTTCTCACTTCTTTTTCTTTGGATAAGACCTGCTACATCCCACGTTTCGGCATTGTCCTTTGTTTCGGGATTGGTTAAAGCCTGATTTATCAGTTCCTCTGCTTTGGCAAAGTCAGGATTTACTCCGTTAGCAATACTTTTAGCCTCTTTTACGTTCTTTTCTTGGGCGAAAGTAAAGCTTGCGACAAGTAGTAAAACCATTGAAAATAATACTCTTTTCATGATTGTAGAAAATTTAAATTAATATTATGTCTATTCTTCATTTTCATTGTTTACCTCGTTCTGAGGGCTTTCAAAGGTATTTTCTTCCCCCTCCTCTATAAGTTCCTCTTCATTTTCTGAAGTGACTTTACATACAGAGCCGATTTCGTCATTACGTTTCTCAAGGTTGATTAGACGCACACCTTGTGTAGCACGTCCCATGATACGAACATCGGCGACTTTCAGACGGATGGTAATACCGGATTTATTAATAATCATCAAGTCATTTTCATCTGTAACAGACTTGATAGTTACTAATTTACCCGTTTTATCGGTGATATTCATTGTTTTCACACCTTTACCTCCACGATTGGTCTTGCGATAATCTTCAATATCCGAACGTTTGCCATATCCTTGTTCCGATACAACCATAATTGTTTCCGCTTCAGGATCTTTGATGCATATCATACCTACAACTTCGTCTTGACCGTCTTCATCCAATGTCATGCCACGTACACCGGTGGCAGTACGTCCCATAACGCGCACAGCACTTTCATGGAAACGAATGGCACGTCCGTTACGGTTGGCAATGATGATTTCATTGTCGCCGTTTGTCATACGCACTTCGATTACACGGTCGTCTTCACGGATAGTGATAGCATTTACACCATTTTGGCGAGGACGTGAATACTGCTCAAGCAATGTTTTCTTAATGACACCATTCTTAGTACAGAACAATACATAATGGCTGTTGATAAATTCTTGGTCGTTCAAGTTCTTCACGCGCAAATAGGCGTTTACAGCATCGTCAGAGTCGATATTCAACAAATTCTGGATGGCACGACCTTTCGAATTCTTAGTACCTTCGGGGATTTCGTATACCTTCAGCCAGTAACACTTACCTTTCTGTGTAAAGAACATCATGGTATTATGCATGGTTGCAGGATAAATATGCTCTACAAAGTCTGCATCGCGGGTTTCGGTACCTTTGGAGCCTACCCCACCACGGTTTTGCGCACGGAATTCGCTCAGCGGTGTGCGTTTGATGTATCCCATGTGCGAGATGGTGATAATCATTTCATCATCTGCATAGAAGTCTTCCGGATTGAATTCTTCTGATGAATAGACAATTTCCGAGCGACGTTCGTCACCATACTTCTCTTTTACTTCAATCAGTTCATCTTTAATGACTTTGCGGCAGAGTTCGTCATTGACAAGGATTTCTTCCAAATAAGCAATCTGCTTCTGAATTTCCTCATATTCGGCGTGCAGCTGGTCTTGCATCAATCCTGTGAGCTGACGCAAACGCATTTCAACAATGGCACGTGACTGAATTTCACTGAGTTGGAATCGCTCCATCAAACCTGATATAGCATCATTCGGGGTTTTAGCAGCACGGATAATCTTGATTACTTCGTCGATATTATCAGATGCAATGATTAATCCTTCCAGAATATGTGCACGTTCTTTGGCCTTGCGCAAATCATACTGAGTACGGCGGATGACTACGTCGTGTCTGTGCTCAACGAAGTATTTTATCAAATCCTTCAGATTCAGCAGACGTGGACGGCCATGTACCAATGCAACATTGTTCACACCAAAAGATGTCTGCAGCATTGTCATCTTGTAGAGCTTGTTGAGTACAACGCTGGCATTTGCATCACGTTTTACATCAATAACGATACGCATACCTTCACGGTCGGATTCGTCATTAGCATTGGCAATACCTTCAATTTTCTTTTCGTTGGCCAAATCGGCTATATTCTTAATCAATTCAGCTTTGTTGACACCATAGGGAATTTCTGTCACAACGATTTTATCGTGCGTCGAACCAGTCTCAATTTCGGCTCTAGCACGCATTATGACACGTCCGCGTCCCGTGAGATAGGCTTCGCGAACACCGCTCATACCGTATATATAGCCTCCGGTCGGGAAATCAGGAGCTTTGACATACGTCATCAGCTCTTCTATATCGATGTCATTGTTTTCGATGTATGCAATACAAGCGTCAATAACCTCAGATAGATTATGGGTCGGCATATTGGTAGCCATACCTACGGCAATACCAGATGCACCATTTACCAAAAGATTCGGAATACGGGCCGGCATGACGGTAGGCTCTTGCAAAGAGTCATCGAAATTGTTCTGCATGTCAACAGTCTCTTTCTCAAGGTCTGTCATCATGTCTTCACCAATTTTTCGCAAACGACACTCTGTATAACGCATGGCAGCAGCACTGTCACCGTCTACTGAACCGTAGTTACCTTGTCCATCTACCAACATGTAACGCATTGCCCAAGGCTGAGCCATACGTACAAGAGCTCCGTAAACGGACGAGTCGCCATGAGGGTGATATTTACCTAATACTTCACCTACAACTCTGGCTGATTTTTTATAAGGTTTGTCGGAGGTATTTCCTAATCCCATCATTCCGAAAAGAATTCTTCGGTGAACGGGTTTAAAACCATCTCTAACATCCGGAAGGGCACGTGAAACAATGACCGACATAGAGTAGTCAATGTACGATGACTTCATTTCCTCCTCGATGTTAATCTTTATAATTCTGTCTTGTTCAAGCATTTAAAAAGATTATTAATTATACATTTTCGGGTTCGTGAAAAACCACGCTAAAGTACTGCTTTTTTACGATATACAAAAGTTTTCCTCCATAAACTTTGTTGCCTGCAACATAAATATGGAAGTACTCCCTCCATTCCTCACCAAATTGCTATTAATATATAAGGTATAAAGTGGAAAAACAGATTTGAAATTTATGGCACGGGATTTGTATACTATTAAATCAGTTAAATATGATACGCTGAATTAATAAATGCGTATCTTTGTCGTGGATAACCTTTTTAATTGAGGAGAATTATAAAATATGAACAATCAATTTTCACAAAGAGTTTCAGACATAATTACTTATAGCAAGGAAGAAGCCAATCGATTGAGAAATCGCTATATTGGTCCGGAACACCTTCTGCTCGGCATGCTGCGTGATGGCGGAGGAAAAGCTATTGAAATATTGTTGAAACTTGATATAGATTTAAAACGAGTAAAAAGTCGTCTGGAGGGTTTCCTAAAGGATGCCGAGGACGATACTCTCTTGCCGGACGCTGAAGTGCCCTTGTCCCCGATGACGGCTAAGATATTGAAGATGTGTATGCTTGAAGCGCGTTTGCTGAAAAGTGCAACTGCCGATACGGAACATGTATTGCTGGCTATTTTGAAAGATGGCGACAATCTTGCTGCAACTGTTTTGGAAGAACACCGGGTGGATTATCAGGCTGTATTTGAACAGCTTTCGATGAAATCGACCAATCCGAATGCGGGAATGGGATTCACCGAGGATGATGAAGAGGATGAAGAAGATATGAATATGTCCCGCTCCTCCCGTACTGGGGGGGCTGGTTCGGCTTCGGCTGCACAGGCTGCATCCAGAAAGCCGTCCAATGATACTCCTGTGCTGGACAATTTCGGCGTAGACATGACGCGGGCTGCCGAAGAAGGCAAGCTGGACCCGGTTGTGGGTCGCGAACGCGAGATTGAACGTCTGGCGCAAATCTTGAGACGCCGTAAGAAGAACAATCCAGTGCTTATCGGTGAACCTGGAGTCGGAAAATCTGCCATCGTAGAGGGTTTGGCATTGCGTATTGTGCAAAAGAAAGTTTCGCGCATTTTGTTTGAAAAGCGCGTGGTGATGCTTGATATGGCCTCTGTGGTGGCGGGAACAAAATACCGTGGTCAGTTTGAGGAACGTATCCGCTCTATCATCAACGAGTTGCAGAAAAATCCGAATGTCATCCTTTTCATCGATGAAATCCATACGATTGTAGGTGCCGGTGCTGCTGCCGGTTCCATGGATGCTGCCAATATGCTGAAACCAGCTTTAGCGCGTGGTGAAATCCAGTGTATTGGAGCTACCACTCTCGATGAATACAGAAAGAATATCGAGAAAGACGGTGCTTTGGAACGTCGTTTCCAAAAGGTGATTGTAGAGCCTACCACAGCTGAAGAAACGCTTCAGATATTGAAGAATATCAAGGAGAAGTATGAAGACCATCATAACGTGAGCTACACGGATGAAGCCCTGGAAGCATGTGTCAAGTTGTCAGCACGCTATATAACCGACCGCAACTTCCCGGATAAAGCTATTGATGCTTTGGACGAGGCGGGTTCGCGTGTGCATTTGACGAATATTAATGTTCCGAAAGAAATTGAGGAACAGGAAAAGCTGATTGAAGAGGCACGTAGCCTGAAGGCTGAAGCTGTAAAGTCACAGAATTTTGAGCTGGCTGCCAGCTACCGCGACCGTGAGAAGGAACTTTCTGTCCGCTTGGAGGAGATGAAGGTTGAGTGGGAAGCCCGTTTGAAGGATGACCGCCAAACGGTAGGTGAAGAGGAAATAGCCAATGTTATTTCAATGATGTCCGGTGTACCCGTACAGCGCATGGCGCAGGCAGAAGGACTTAAACTGGCCGGAATGAAGGAAGAACTACAGGCGAAGGTGATAGCTCAAGATGCTGCGATAGAGAAACTTACCAAAGCAATCTTGCGTAGCCGTGTAGGGTTGAAAGACCCGAACCATCCCATCGGAACCTTTATGTTCCTTGGCCCTACTGGTGTGGGTAAGACGCATTTGGCAAAGCAATTGGCAAAATATATGTTTGGCTCTGCCGATGCCTTGATACGTATCGATATGAGCGAGTATATGGAGAAATACACCGTATCTCGTATGATTGGTGCCGCTCCGGGATATGTGGGCTATGAGGAAGGCGGCCAGTTGACTGAAAAGGTGCGTCGCAAGCCGTATTCCATTGTCTTGCTGGATGAGATTGAGAAAGCCCATCCGGACGTGTTCAACATCTTGCTTCAGGTACTGGATGAAGGCCGTTTGACTGACAATTATGGCAGAACCATCGATTTCAAGAATACGGTTATCATTATGACCTCCAATATCGGTACGCGGCAGTTGAAGGAATTTGGCCGTGGCGTAGGTTTTGCGGCGCAAAACCGCACGGATGACAATGAACATTCGCGCAGCGTGATACAAAAGGCTCTGAACAAGACCTTTGCTCCCGAATTCTTGAATCGTTTGGATGAAATCATTACTTTCGACCAGCTCTCTTTGGAGGCCATCACAAAGATTGTGGACATTGAGCTGAAAGGTTTGTACGAACGGGTTGAAGCAATTGGTTACAAGCTGGTTGTGGAGGATGATGCAAAGACATTCCTTGCTTCGAAAGGGTACGATGTACAGTTTGGTGCGCGCCCATTGAAGCGCGCCATTCAGAACCACTTGGAGGATGGACTTTCCGAGCTGATAGTGGCGGAGGAGTTACAGCCGGGTGATACGGTAAACGTATCAGTAGACAAAGAAAAAGACGAGCTGAGCATCAGGAAGGCATAAGCTGTTCTTTATAAAAACCGTCAAAATGTCAGTCCTTATGGGCTGGCATTTTTTTTGTGCTATATCTGCCGGAATAATTAAAAATATAAATCTAAAAAATATAAATGTAGTATGCAAAAAGGTAATATTGGGGTAACTACTGAGAATATCTTCCCCGTCATTAAAAAGTTCTTGTATAGTGATCATGAAATTTTTCTCCGTGAGTTGGTTTCTAACGCGGTTGATGCTACACAGAAGCTGAAAACACTCTCCTCTATCGGTGAGTTCAAGGGTGAAGTTGGCGATTTAACCGTACATGTCTCGCTGGGAAAAGATACCATTACGGTGTCCGACCATGGTATAGGTCTTACGGCTGAAGAAATAGACAAGTATATTAACCAGATAGCTTTCTCTGGCGCCAATGACTTCCTTGAGAAATATAAAAACGATGCCAACGCCATCATCGGCCATTTTGGATTGGGTTTCTATTCGGCTTTTATGGTTGCCAAGAAAGTCGAAATCATCACTAAATCCTATCGGGAAGGCGCCCAGGCTGTAAAGTGGACATGCGATGGCAGTCCGGAGTTTACGATTGAAGACACTGATAAGGCAGAACGTGGTACGGATATCGTTCTTTACATAGACGATGACTGCAAGGAATTCCTTGAAGAAGCGCGCATTTCCTCTTTGTTGAAGAAGTATTGCAGCTTCCTCCCTATCCCGGTTGCATTCGGCAAGAAGAAAGAATGGAAAGACGGCAAGCAGGTTGAAACTGCCGAGGATAATATCATCAATGATTCCAACCCGTTGTGGACGCTGAAACCCAGCGAATTGAAAGATGAAGATTATAAGAAGTTCTACCGTGACCTTTATCCTATGTCCGACGAACCTTTATTCTGGATTCATCTGAATGTGGATTATCCGTTCCACCTTACCGGTATTCTGTACTTCCCCAAAGTGAAGAGCAACATCGAGTTGAACAAGAATAAGATTCAGCTCTATTGCAACCAGGTATATGTGACGGATTCGGTGGAAGGTATTGTTCCCGACTTCTTGACCCTGCTGCATGGTGTGCTCGATTCACCGGACATTCCATTGAACGTTTCCCGTTCTTATTTGCAGAGCGATGCCAACGTGAAGAAGATTTCTACATATATCACGAAGAAGGTGTCAGACCGTTTGCAGTCTATCTTCAAGAATGACCGTAAACAGTTTGAGGAAAAGTGGAATGACTTGAAAATCTTCATCAACTACGGAATGCTTACGCAGGAAGATTTCTATGATAGAGCCAAGGATTTTGCCCTTTTCACCGATACAGACAGCAAATATTATACTTTCGAAGAGTATAAGACGTTGATTAAAGATAACCAGACGGATAAGGATGGAAATCTGATTTATCTGTATGCCAACAATAAAGATGAACAATACAGCTACATAGAGGCCGCTACGAATAAAGGATACAATGTGCTGTTGATGGATGGACAGCTGGACATTGCGGTGGTGAGCATGTTGGAACAGAAGTTCGAAAAGGTTCGCTTCACTCGTGTAGACAGCGATATTATTGATAATCTGATTGTCAAGGAAGACAAGAAGAATGAAGCGTTGGAAGCCGGCAAGCAGGAAGTTCTTTCTTCCATCTTCAAGAGCCAGTTGCCCAAGATGGATAAGACGGAGTTCAACATCACGGCGCAGGCTTTGGGCGAAAATGCCACTCCTATCATGATAACTCAGAGCGAGTACATGCGCCGTATGAAGGAAATGGCGAATATCCAGGCTGGAATGAGCTTCTATGGCGAAATGCCGGATATGTTTAACCTGGTATTGAATTCAGACCATAAGCTGGTAAAAGAAGTTCTGGCAGATGAAGATAAGGAATGTGCTGCTGCCGTTGCTCCGGTTCAGGCAGAGATGGATGAAGTGAACAAGCAGCGTACTGACCTGAAAAAGAAGCAGGAAGGCAAGAAAGATGAGGATATACCGACTGCCGAAAAGGATAAAGTGAATGAGCTGGATAAGAAGTGGGACGAACTGAAAACACAGAAAGAAGGCATCTTCGCCGATTATGCTGCCAAGAATAAGGTTGTCCGTCAACTGATAGATTTGGCACTGCTGCAGAATGGTATGTTGAAAGGTGAAGCTTTGAACAACTTTGTCAAGAGAAGCATTGACCTGATAAAATAAGCCCCTTTAAATTTGCATTTAATATATGCAAGGGTATTGTGATTCTTCGGAGTCGCAATACCCTTTTTTTATTCATTTTCACCAATTAGGGTGTGATTTTCTTCGTTGAATACGGCATTTTTAGAAACTATTGTTTATATTTGGGGCAATGAACATTTATCTTACTCGGAATAGCATAGTTATGAAAAGAGTTTTATTGTTTTTTTCGTTTCTTCTATGTGGCTTTATTTTACAAGCTCAGAAAGTGGGGCTTGTACTGAGTGGCGGTGGAGCAAAAGGCATGACTCATATAGGCATTATCCGGGCTTTGGAAGAGAATAATATCCCCATTGATTATATAACCGGAACCTCTATGGGAGCTATCATCGGTTCTCTGTATGCTATGGGGTATTCCCCGGACGATATGGAGGCGCTGTTGCGCTCTCCCGACTTTAAGCGTTGGTATTCGGGCAAAGTGGAGCCTAAATACGAGTATTATTTTAAGAAGAATCGTCCTTCACCGGAATTTTTTAATATCCGTTTTGCTTTTAGGGACTCGCTGCATATAAAGCCCCAGATACTTCCCACAAGCATGGTCAACCCCATACAGATGAACCTGGTATTTGTGGAATTGTTTGCACGTGCTACGGCTGCATGTGGCGGTAATTTCAACAAACTGTTTGTTCCTTTTCGCTGTATAGCATCCGATGTGTACAATAAAAAGCCATTGGTATTGAGTAAAGGGGATTTGGGAGATGCGGTACGTGCTTCCATGAGCTTTCCATTTGTCTTCAAACCGATAGAAATAGACAGTACGCTTGCTTATGATGGCGGCATTTACAATAATTTCCCTACGGATGTGATGCGGGAGGATTTTCATCCGGATGTCATCATTGGCAGTGTGGTGGCGGCAAATCCCGGTAAGCCGAAGGAGAATGACCTGATGAGCCAATTGGAGAATATGATTATGCAGAAGACCGATTATTCCATTCCGGACTCATTGGGCATAGTCATGACCTTCAAGTACGATGATGTCAACCTGCTGGATTTTGACCGTCTGCAGGAATTGCACGATATAGGCTACAACCGTACTCTTAATATGATGGATTCCATCAAAAGCCGTGTTCACCGTAGGGTGAATGCTGATAATGTGCGTTTGAGGCGCCTTGTCTTCCGGAGTAACCTGCCTCAATTCCGTTTTCGGGATATTATTATTGAAGGGGCGAATGCCCAACAGCAAGCCTACATCAAAAAAGAGTTCCATGATGAAGAGCATGAAGTCTTTACTTATGAAGACTTGAAGCGCGGGTATTTTCGTTTGCTGGCAGATAATATGATTTCGGAAATAGTTCCTCATGCTGTGTATGATTCGGAATCCGATTTGTATGAGCTGCATTTGAAGGTGAAGATGGAGGATAATTTTTCCGTGCGTCTGGGGGGCAGTGTCTCTACCACGAGCTCAAATCAAATCTATTTGGGAATAGGATATCAGAACTTGAATTATTATTCCAAGGAAATCACTTTTGACGGTCAGTTGGGTAAGATTTATAATAATGCCCAGTTGATGGGTAAGATTGATTTGCCTACCAACATACCTACGTCCTTTCGTTTTATTGCTTCAATCAGTACCTTCGATTACTACAAGAAGGACAAGCTGTTTTCCAGGAATGACAAACCTTCATTCAATTCAAAGGACGAACGTTTTGTGAAGTTGATGGTTGCCTTGCCGTTTTTGGCCAATAAGCGTGCGGAGTTCAGTCTGGGATATGGCCAACTGGAAGATAACTACTTTCAATCCAGCGTAATAGATTTCGATAAGGACCGTTCGGACAGAAGTACCTACAAACTTTTGGGAGGTTCCATCGGTTTCTATGGGAGCACCCTAAATACGCGGCAATACGCGACAAAAGGTTATCTGGAGAAACTGATAGCCCAGGTATTTACCGGGAGGGAAAGATTTGAACCGGGGAATCCGCAAGAAGGGTACAGTCCTTCTCCGCAAGAGCGGCAATCATGGTTACAAATCTCTTATATGAAAGAGGCATATCACACGATGGGGCCGAAATTCACCCTGGGATGGATGGCAGAAGCACTGTATTCATCGAAGAATTTCTCTGAGAATTATACGGCAACCATGATGCAGGCAGGAGAATTTGCACCGACTCCGCATAGTAAACTGATGTACAATGAAGCTTTTCGTGCCAACCAGTATGTGGCTGCCGGTATCAAACCCATATATGTTTTGAACGACATGTTCCAGTTCCGGACAGAATTTTATGGCTTTACACCGATTTTTCCGATAAAAAAGAATGCATTGAATAAAGCATATTATGGAAAAGCATTCTCCCGCTTTGAGTATATGGGAGAAGTTTCTGTTATTTGTCATTTGCCCTTCGGAGCCATCTCTGCTTATGTAAATCATTATAGCTCACCGAGAAGGGAGTGGAATGTGGGGATGACCATTGGCTGGCAGTTGTTTAATTATCGCTTTGTCGAATAAATTTCTTCAAAAAAAGTTTGTATATCGTTTGCTAATTCGGAAAAAGTACGTATCTTTGCACCCGTTAAACAAAGAGGCCGCGTAGCTCAACTGAATAGAGTAGCTGACTACGGATCAG
>OHYP01000916.1_pt1 | contig 12111 bp, 6 predicted proteins | sample 1580341 | NCBI WGS metagenome assembly OHYP01 (sample SAMEA3882509, study PRJEB24775) | human gut metagenome | biome: human-associated habitat; feature: intestine environment; material: feces | place: Netherlands | collected 2009/2010 | reverse complement strand
AAGAACCAGAGCAGTTCCTCTTTATATGCATGATGCGAACTCGACTATTTACTAATGATTTAAGGAATGTTTCAAAGCAACTATTTATCTCATTCTTAAAAATATCGGAACCGTATGTTGTTATAAGTGCTCGGAGACAATCACGTAAAGAGGTGCCTTGTTTTCCTGGATTTAGACTCTCAAAAAGAGGACTATTAGCCTTCACGATTTCAACGACTGGTTCAGCTAATTCGATCAAAAAAGCACATCTCAAATCGACAGGCTGATTCGTATCACATAGGGAATAGAGGTATACCTGATGCGCAACATCAAGATCTTCCAAAATACCTTTCCACTTTTCGTAAAGGGCAGGTGTTAGAACTTTTGAAAAGTCAAGCAAATAGTTGCTGGAAAAGAGAATTTTGTTAGAATGAAAATAGGCTAATCGTCTCCTCATAAAATGTTCTGCGCATTCCTTAAGATTGGGAGGTACACATCCGGCAGAGTCTTGAAACTCAATTGAGATTAGATTCATAAAGTAACCATCAAAAAGCATAAGCAAACGCTCTACTTTTGTAAGCACAGCTATTAAATCATCAACTAATTGCTCAGACGTGAAGTCGATTTCAATTTTTCGGACAGTAAATTGCTCTATATGAATACGGACGGATTTGTGAATCAAAAAATCAATTTCATATAGCTTTTTCAATGTGTTAATTTCGTTTTTATAAATAGCGGTCAATGTTTTGCATCGCATAGGTTGTTCCATTTGTCTTAACCTTTATCCCTCCGCATATTCGCTCGGCGTTTTCCCATAAAAATCTTTGAATTTTCGAGAGAAAAAGTAGGGGTCATCAAAACCTACGGCGGCAGCTACTTCCTTGATATAGACCTGCTTATTACTGCGGATCATCTCACCGGCGCGTTTCATGCGCACCTCGTTGATGTACTGGAACAGGCCGATACCGGTCTCTTTGGAGAACAGGCGGCTCAGATATTCCCGGTTCAGCCCTACATAGTCGGCGATGCTGTCCAGCGTCAGCTTGTCCATATAATGCGCGTTTACATAGATGATGACGGCCTGCACCTCTTTTTTGAATTTGCTCAAGGCAATTTTGCTAAGTCCCATGCGCTCCTGCAAAATCAAGCAGAGCAGTTGTTCAAGAGCCTCCGCGGTGGGGGCTTTTTCTATTTCTTTAAAGGTTTGCTCCAGTGTCTCCTGCGGAATCATATTCTCGCCGGGACGCTCCAGCAACAGATGGCAGGCTTCACGGACGCGCTGCGGCGGCATACAGAGTGCCGCACAATTCTGGAAGAAAGTATGAACAGCAATCTGCATCTGTAATTCATCGGCATTTTGCACTGCTGCTGCGGTGGCCTTGGACAGTTCTGCCTGAGAGACATGGAAGGGTTGGGCGGTAACTGTGTGTGCCGTTGCCTTTATGGGAGCACTGCACCCCACATAAAAGGCGAGCGCCTTAGAATCCTCACACAGCTGGTAGCTCTGGCGGAGTTCAGCCAGTGAAATGGGCTTAGCGTGGTAGATAATGACCGGGGCATCCAGAAAATATGTTGTGACCTGCCGTTGCAAGCGGGCAAGTTTCTTATCCAGAGTACGCCCGGAGGCTACAAGGCTTTCATTGCTGATCAACCCGCAGATTTCATCCTCATGGGTGTGCAGAAATACTTTGCCGCCGATTTCATCGAAAACCTCGGTAATTAAGTCGGTCACAGCATCCAGCGCGGGCATAGGATGAGTTTTTGCGGGAATTAAAGTGACGGTAAACAGCCGGATAGGAAAGGACAGCGGTTCCGGCAGCATGGAAAACGGATTAGAAGCAGGGGAAGGTTCAGCAGTGGACGTTACCCATTGGGCGCAGTGAATCAGGGCATTCTCCTTTTTCTGCGCTTCAATGGCAAAGGATCGGTGGTCCTCCTCCGTCTGGCGCTGCTGCTGGACACGAAGCAAATCGGCCATCTTTTCCAGATGCTCACCGATGCTTTCCCCGTTCATATTGATTTTCAGAAAGTAGTCATAAGCGCCGTCCGTCAGAGCCGCGCGCACGGAATCGAAATCGGAATAGTTGCTCAATACCAGAATCGGGCCGATAAAGCTGCGCTTTTTCAATTCATGAATGAGCGCAAGCCCATCCATGCCGGGCATTTTCAAGTCCGTGATAACCGCATCAATGTGCTGTGTCTCTACAATGTGCAGCGCTTCCTGCCCATTACTGGCTGTTGCCGCCAGCAGGAATCCGTTCTTGCCCCACTCCACGGCGGACTGGAAAGCAACCTTAATCAGTGGCTCATCATCTACAAGCAATAAATTATACATTGTGTTACCTCAACGAATGGCTTCATTTGGAATACGGAGAATACATTGTGTGCCGGTGCCGGGGGCACTTTCAATCGTAAGGCCGTATTCATTTCCGTAGTGCAGACGCATACGCTCATCTACGTTGCTCAATCCAATGCCGGAGAAGCGCTCAGAATTTTTCTCCTTGATGGCACTGGGGTCAAAACCGCAGCCGGTATCGGAGATATGAATGGTAAGCAGATTCTCGCTCACGGTGGCACGGACGGTGATGGTGACAAAATCATCTTCATCCGCCGTGCCGTGCAGGATGGAGTTCTCTACAAGCGGCTGCAAAATAAAGCGCGGCACAGTCCAGTATCCGGCAGCATCTTCAATTTGATATTCCATCTCAAAGCGCCCTGCGTAACGCAGCTGCTGGATGTCGCAGTAGTTCTTCAGGTTGCGCAGCTCATCATCAAACGGAATCAATTCATCCTTTTTAATAAGGGTGCTTTGCAGCAGAGAAGAGAGGGCATCAATACCATGGCTGACCGGGGTAACATGATTGAGTGTGGCAATCCACTTTAAGGTGTTCAGGGTATTGAACAGGAAGTGCGGGTTGATTTGATATTGCAGGGTCTGCAATTCCAACTCGCGCATTTTGCGTTGATCATCGCTCCAGCGCTGCGCCAGCAGACCAATTTCGTTGACCATGTTGTCGATGGTGCGCGCCAGAAATCCGAGTTCGTCGGGGCTGGGATCATTGATTTTCAGCCCGATTTCCTCATCGCTTTTCGCATTGCAGGCGGCAACCATATTATCAATGGGGTGCATGACGCTGCGGTAGACAAGCAGTGTCAGGAACACACTGACAACGACCAGCACTGCGGCCAGCGCAATAAGCATCATATTGATGGTTCTTGTGCCGTTGGTAATATATGCCTGCGGAATCGTGGCCACCAGATATACATTATAGGTGGTGTTGTATTTGAAAATCGTCAGCGTATCTACGCCGTTCAGCTCACATAAAAAGTTGTTTTCACCCGCCTGCCGAAGCGCCGTGATCTGCTGGAAAATCGGGTCATCGGCCAAATCTTCTCCCAGCAGTTCCGCGTTCTGAGAAGAAACCACATTGCCGGCAGCATCAATCAGCAGGAAGTTGGACCCCTCGCCAAAGGAAACATCAGTAAATATGTAGCGGCTTAGCTGGGATTCGTCAATGTACAGCATGATATACCCCAGCGGCGTGCTGGTGTGGTGCATATCATAGATTTTACGGCCAATGACAATTTTATCGTTGGCGCGGTAAGTGTGGATGTATTGCAGACTATCCTGTGGAGAGGCGGCCTCAATATTATCCAGCAATTCATTAAAACGCTGGGGTGTAATATCGTCATAGCCCAAATCGTAGAGGACTGTGCGGTCATTGGAAACGACGCGGATGTTTTTAAGGTGTGTGCTCTGAAAAGGAATTGTGACGATCATTTTACTAATACCGCTTACAATATCGCTTGTAAGGGGGTGCCCCTTATTGACAGATGCGACACCATTCTGTACAGTATCAGATACGGAGATGGAACCTATGTAGTCGCTATAAATGCCAAGCTGGGTAGACATATTATTATTGAGTAGTTCGATAGATTGTAAGGCAGCCTGTTTGACCTTTTCGTTCATGGATTGGGTGTATGCATGGTAAGAAAAAATACCAATCGTGATGACGGGAACAAGAGAAATAATCAAAAATGTCACAAACAGACGGGTGCGAAGTTTGATTCGTCGCAACACATTTGGGAAAAACTCACGCGTTTTTTGTGCATTTAGTGACATATATAGGCCTCCGTTTGTGCAAAGTGACTACAATCTATCCATACATTACCTGAATTATAAGGGCAACGACAGAAAAAGTCAATAAAATCCATCTTTAAGTAAAGGGAATACATTTATCAAATCCGGCTTGCCCGATATAATAAGAGTGCAATCAGGGAACGACAGATGAGCCGCATCCCAAACAAAGAAGGAATAATTTTTAGGAGGAAAACCATGAAAAAAGCAATCAGCATGATGCTTGCCACTGCAATGGCAGCTACCTGTCTGGCAGGCTGCGGCAGCGCAGCATCTTCCAGCGCAGCAGCATCCAGTGAGGCCGCTTCTTCCGAAGCAACGTCCGCCGCTACCAGCGAAGCCTCTACCGGTGAGAAGACCTTTGAGAACAATGAACTGAACATCGCGGTGTTCGAGGGCGGCTACGGTTCCGAGTACTGGGACGAAATCATCAAACGCTTTGAGGCCGCTTATCCCGGCGTTACTGTCAATATGCAGATCAGCCCGAAGATCGGCGACATCATCCGCCCGCAGATCGTGGCAGGCAATGTTCCCGACTTCATCTCGATGAACGACAACGACTCCACCGGCCTGATTTCCTCTATGGTCAAGGAGCATGCGCTGATGGATTTGTCCGATGTCTTTGAGGAGGGCGGCATTGATGATGACACCCCGCTGAAGGATCAGGTTATCGATGGTCTGCTGGATTCTGCCAAGTGCTCTCCCTACGGCGATGGCAAAATCTACATTGCCCCGTTTGATGCCAGCCCGATGGGTCTGGTTTACAACAAGACTCTGTTCGAAGAGAACGGCTGGGAAACACCTGTGACCTGGGATGACTTCTTTGAACTGGGCGACAAGGCCAAGGAAAAGGGTATCGCACTGTTTACCTATCAGGGCATCTACCCCGGCTACCTCGAAAGCATGCTGTGGCCCGCGCTGGCATCTGCCACCGGCATCGACAACATGAAGGCAATCGCCTCCTACACGCCCGGCTCCCTCAGCTCTGATGAGGCCCTCAAGGTCTTCCAGAACATGGCAAAGATCGGCACCGATGGCTACCTGATGGATGGCACCGTTGCTCTGAACCATACCCAGAGCCAGACTGACATGATGATGAACAAGGCTCTGTTCATCCCCAACGGCAACTGGATGGAAGGCGAAATGGCCGATGCTCCCCGTGCTGACGGCTTTGAGTTTGGTCTGACCTGCGCACCCGTTCTGGATGACGGCGAAACCCGCTATGTTATGAGCTCCGTTGAGCAGTTTGAGATTCCTGCCAACGCCAAGAACCCCGAACTGGCAAAAGAGTTCCTGCGCTTCCTGTACACTGAGGATTCCGTTAAGCTGTTCGCAGAAAAAGCCAACGGCATCTACGCTCTGAAGAAGGCCAACGAGATGGTCAAGGGCATCGTTACCGATGGTGTCTACAACATGAACGACATCTATCAGGAAGGCACGTTCATGGTCTTCGGTTGGGATGCAATGCCCGACACCAGCAAGGTCGTTATCGCTGATTCCGTCTTCAATGTTGCCAGTGACGTTATGAATGGTGACATGACTGCCGAGCAGTGGCGTGACGGCATCGAGGCTGCTTTCGAGGAGATTGCTGCTTCCAAGTAAGCTGAATTGCTGAATTTCCACTGACCAAAGTAAGATTGACCCTGCCGAGTAAACGCCATGCGAACTTGGCAGGGTTCTTTTTAAGGGGGAAACTTGTTTGAAAAACCGCCAACATCGCCAAAAAAAGGCGCAGCCACTTCCCGTACTGTTTATCTGCATCAGCGTTCTGCCTGCCGTGATCCTAACTCTTATGTTCACGATCTGGCCTACGGTGCAGGCATTATATCTTTCTTTTACCAATGCGACCTCTCTGGGGCTTAACAACAAATTTGTGGCACTGGATAACTATATCTATATGTTCCACGACAAATCTTTCATGCAAGCACTTATAAACACAGCAAAGCTGATGGCGGTTGTTCCCGTTATCACAATTTTCTGTAGTCTGGTGCTGGCATTCGTTTTGAACCAGTGCAAGCTGAAAGAAATGGTCTTGTATCGCACGATTTTCTATTTCCCGAACATCGTTTCTCTGACCGTTGTAGGTATTATATGGAGTTTTGTGTTCCACCCGAATGTGGGCATCGTCAATAAGATTCTCGGTGCTGTCGGGCTGGAGAGCTTGCAGCGTTCCTGGCTGGGCGACAGCAAGACTGCGCTTTGGTGCATCGCGTTCACGCTGCTGTGGCAGGCTGCCGGTTACTACATGGTCATGCACATCGCGGCTATGGACGGCATTTCGCCGGAAATCTACGAGTCCGCAACGCTGGACGGTGCCAGCGCATGGCGCAAGCTCATCAGTATTACGATGCCTCTGATGAAAGATATTATCGGCATCACCTTTGTTCTGGCACTTTCCGGCACCATCAACCTGAGTTTTGTGCTTTCGCAGGTCATGACTGGCGGCGGTCCTAACGGTGCATCCAGCGTTCTGCTGCAATATATGTACACGCAGGGCTTTGTCAACGGCAACTTTGGCTATGCCATGGCTATCACGGTCTTTACGCTCGCCATCTCCGTGGCGCTGTCCATGCTGTCCCGCAAATTGACCGATGCTTCCGAAGGAGGTCAGTAACATGACACAAAATGAAAAAAGCAAAATCAGAGCAAAGGTCATCAAGTGGGTGACGCGCCTGTTCCTGATTTTGGTTGCCATTATCATGCTGTACCCTCTGGCGTGGAACGTCGTTTCTTCGTTCAAAACCAGTACAGAGTTTCTGACGGATCCCTTTGCATGGCCGCAGGGACTTGCATGGGATAACTACGTCCGCGCTTATGAAAAATCTAACCTTGCTGCCAACATCGGCAACTCGATTTATGTCGTGCTGGAAACACTGGTCATTATTGTGATCTGCGTTGTGCCGTGTTCTTACTGCCTTGTGCGGTATAAGTTCCCCGGCGCGAAGCTGATTTTGAACATCTACATGGCGGCCATCTTCATTCAGGCCACTTATATTATGATTCCGCTGTTCTTGCAGATGAACAAGCTGAACCTGCTCAACAGCCTGACGGCGCTGGGTGTACTGTATGCAACGATGCAGTTCCCGTTTGCTATCTTCCTGCTGACCGGCTTCCTGCGCAGCATCCCGCGTGATTATGAGGAGGCAGCCATGATCGACGGCTGCGGCCCGTTCCGTATTTTGACGAGCATTATCATTCCCATGTGCAAGCCCGGTATCGTGACGGTCTGCATGATCTCCGCTATGGCAGCATGGAACGAGTACCCGGTGGCTCTCGTTATGGTTACCGATCCGACCAAGGCTACGCTGCCGGTCGGCCTTGCCAACCTGTATGAGATCCAGCGCTACGCTACCGACTGGGGCGCGCTGTTCGCAGCCCTCGTGCTGGCACTGATTCCCACTGTCATCCTCTTCATCGTCGGCCAGAAGCAGCTCGTGCAGGGCTTGAGCGTCGGCGGCGTTAAGGGCTAAACAAAATCGAATAGGTTAGGAGAACCGATATGCTGCCCCCAAAACATTGCAACATCAATTTAACCGGCCCAATACCCCGCTGGGATGAAGCAATTCCACTGGGGAACGGCATACTCGGTTCTCTTTTTTGGGGGCCGATGGAGCACCTGCGCATTTCCGTGGACATTGCCGGACTGTGGCTGCGCCGCCGCCCGGAGGAAAAACTCGATAAAGAATTTACCTATGCAAAACTGGTAGAGCTTGCACGGAAAGGCGATGTGGCAGAAACACGCCGTATCTTTGATACGCCCTATGCCCGCCCGACGCCTACAAAAATCCCCGCAGGACACTTGTTTTTGGATGGACTGCCGCATGGCAGCTATCAGGCAAGCCTTGATTTGGGTACAGCGGTGGCATCCTTTTCCCAAAGCGGCAGAACCATTCTGCGCGCCTTCCTCTGTATGGGGCGGCCTGTTGGGGTACTGATGCTGCCGGAGGCGTACCGGGATGTAACCCTTACGGTGGAGCGCCCCTCTTTCGGGAATGGTACACAAGCAGCCGAAGCAGGGAACAGCGTATCCCCCGGCAGCTTGCAGCAGCTCGCCCTGCCGGATGCTATCCCCGAAACAGAGGATGGCATGATTGGCTTTTCCCAAAAGGTCGATGATCGGACTGCCTATACGCTGCTCTGCAAAAAATGCGGCACAACGCTGTATTATACCGCTGTGCAGGCAGAGAGCATAGAAAAGGCAAGCCGACTGGCGAAGCTGGAACTATGTGCAGCGGAAGATATGGGTGCAGAGAAGTTGCTGCAACAGCATAAACGCTGGTGGCGGCAATACTGGGGCAAAAGCAGTTTGCAGCTGCCGGATGAAACACTCGAACAACTCTGGTACCGCGCCAACTATTTTTTAGCAGCGGGTTCCGAGCCGGGCAATGCCCCGATGCCGCTGCAAGGGGTATGGTGCGCGGATGACGACCGGCTCCCACCGTGGAAAGGTGATTACCACAACGACCTCAACACTCAATTCACCTACTGTCACTATCTGACTGCCAACCACCCGGAGCAGGGAAAGGTGTTTCTAGACTATCTCTGGTCACTGCGTCCGCAGGCAGCAAAATTTGCCCGTGCATTTTACGGTACGGCAGGGGTGTGCCTGCCCAGTGTCATGGACATTGACGGCGGAGCGCTCGGCGGCTGGCCGATGTATTCCCTGTCACCGACCAATCAAATCTGGCTCTGCCAGATGTTTTATGAATACTACCGCCTGACGGGGGATAAAGAGTTTCTGCGTACCCGCGTGGAGCCTTACTTTACCGCCACGGCAGCCTGCCTGGAAGAACTTCTCCTAGAAGGCCCGGACGGAAAGCTGGTTTTACCGGTCTCGTCCTCACCGGAAATTCACGATGATGAGGCAGCCTCATGGCTGACTCCTAACAGCAACTACGATCTGGCGCTGCTGCACTATCTGTTCCACACTCTGGTACAGATCGAGTACCAGCTTGGCAACCCCCGCGGCCATTGGCATGCAATGGAGGCCAAACTTGCTCCGTTGAGCGTAGATACAGAAACCGGGCTGATGCTTTCGCCCAATGAAACCTTGCAGGAAACGCACCGCCATTTTTCCCACGCTATGGCAATCGAGCCGCTATGTATGCTGCGCTATGAAAATCCGCAGGACCGCAGCGTAATAGATGCAACGGTAGACCATCTTGTACATCTCGGCAGCGGGCAGTGGGTAGGATTCTCCTTCGGCTGGATGGCACTTTTGCAGATTGCCCGCAGCAATGGAAATGGTGCTTTGTATGAGCTGCACCGCTTCGCAGAGCATTTCCTGAGCCGGAACGGATTCCATTTGAACGGCGACTACAAAAACAGCGGCGTTTGTGATTTCCACTATCGCCCCTTTACGCTGGAAGCGGATTTTCTGGCGGCTCACGCAGTACAGAAAATGCTGTTGCGTTCCGAAAAGAATCATATCGAGGTTTTACCGGCCTGCCCGCAGGGCTGGAAAAATGAACCTGTTGCATTTCAGAATTTGCGGGCAGAAAATGGCCTGCTGATTTCTTATCAGCGGACAGCAGACGGCAAGCACAGCCTTACCGTAAAAGCAACACAGGACGGAAGCTGGTATCTTTGCAACACGCATTGCTGGGTCACCTTGCAGGCCGGACAAACTCAATCTTACCAATGGATGGAGGAAGAAAAGAAATGAATACCAAAGGTCGTGTAACGATTCCCACCGATATGGACGCAGTACCCGAAACCCTTGACCTGCTCAAGCGCTGGGGCGCCGATGCTATCCGCGACTGCGACGGCACCGAATTCCCGCAGGAGCTGAAGGACACCGGCGCCAAGATCTACGCCACCTACTACACCACCCGCAAGGACAACGCTTGGGCTAAGGCAAACCCCGATGAAACGCAGCAGTGCTACATTATGACGCCGTTCTACACTGCTGCGGACGGTGCGCTGACCATCCCCCTGATGACGGGCATCAGCCGCGAGCTGATGAAGGTCAACGACCATGACGATATTGCCCGCTGGTGGGAGGTCATGGATCGAACCACCGGTCAGCCCGTGCCGCCGGAGCAGTGGAGCTACGCCGACGGCAGTGTGACCGTACAGGCCGTACCGTTCCATGAGTATACCGTCAGTTTTCTGGCTTACCTCATCTGGGACCCGGTGCATATGTACAACGCTACCACCAACGGCTGGACGAATTTTGAGCACCAGATCACCTTTGACGTGCGTCAGCCCAAGACCCACAAGTATTCCATGGAGCGCCTGCGCAAGTTCATTGCAGAGCACCCCTATGTTAACGTCATCCGCTACACCACCTTCTTCCACCAGTTCACCCTGATCTTCGACGAGCTGAAGCGGGAGAAGTTCGTGGACTGGTATGGATACTCTGCTTCGGTCAGCCCTTATATCCTCAACCAGTTTGAGCAGGAAGTGGGCTACAAGTTCCGCCCGGAGTACATCATCGATCAGGGCTACTATAACAACCAGTACCGGGTGCCCAGCAAGGAATTCCGGGATTTTCAGGCCTTCCAGCGCCGCGAGGTGGCAAAGCTTGCCAAGGAGATGGTGGACATCACCCACGCGTGCGGGTGCGAAGCCATGATGTTCCTCGGCGATCACTGGATCGGCACCGAACCTTTCATGCCGGAGTTCAAGACCATCGGACTGGATGCCGTAGTGGGCAGCGTGGGCAACGGCTCCACCCTGCGCCTGATCTCTGACATTGAGGGCGTGAAGTACACCGAGGGCCGTTTCCTGCCGTACTTCTTCCCCGACACCTTCCATGAGGGCGGCGACCCGGTGCGGGAAGCCAAGGAGAACTGGGTTACAGCCCGCCGCGCTATCCTGCGCAAGCCCATCGACCGCATCGGCTATGGCGGCTATCTGAAACTGGCCTTGCAGTTCCCGGAGTTCGTGGACTACGTGGAGAGCGTCTGCAACGAGTTCCGCGAACTGTACGAGAACATCAAGGGCACCACGCCCTACTGTGTCAAGCGAGTGGCCGTGCTGAACTGTTGGGGTAAAATGCGGGCTTGGGGCTGTCACATGGTGCATCACGCCCTCTATTACAAGCAGAACTATAGCTATGCCGGTGTCATTGAGATGCTGTCCGGTGCGCCCTTTGATGTGAAGTTTATCAGCTTTGAGGATATCAAGAACGACCCGCATCTGCTGGATTCGTTGGATGTCATTATCAATGTCGGCGATGCCGACACCGCACACACCGGCGGCATCTGGTGGGAAGACCCGGAGATCTCCTCTGCCATCCGCAAGTTCGTCTGGAATGGCGGCGGCTTCATCGGCGTGGGTGAGCCTTCCGGTCACCCGTATCAGGGCCACATTCTCCAGCTTGCCAGTGTGCTGGGCGTGGAGGAAGAAAACGGCTTCACCCTCAACTACGACAAATACAACTGGGAGGAGCACCCCGACCACTTTATCCTACAGGACGCCGACCAACCCGTGGACTTTGGCGAGGGCAAAAAGAACATCTACGCCCTTGAGGGCACCGAAGTGCTGGTGCAGCGAAACAAAGAAGTGCAGATGGCGGCACACGACTTCGGCAAGGGACGCGCCGTGTACATCAGCGGTGTGCCTTACAGTTTTGCCAACAGCCGCACCCTTTACCGCGCTATCCTGTGGAGTGCCCACAGCGAGGAGGAACTGCATACATGGTTCAGCTCCAACTACAACGTGGAGGTGCACGCCTACGTCAAAAACGGCAAGTACTGCGTGGTGAACAACACCTACGAGCCGCAGGACACCACGGTCTACACCACAGACGGCAGCAGCTTTGCTCTGCATTTGGATGCCAACGAGATCAAGTGGTATGAGATCTAAGTTCTCCTTTTCATAAACGAACACAACGGGCAGCTCTGTTACCAGAGCCGCCCGTTGTGTTTGCTGTATCTGCCGATAACTCAACCTGTGTCAATCGAACGCTGCAATGGAGATGGCTGGAAACGCAGAAATCCAGTAATGCGAGCGTAATAGACCTGCAGAAAAAAGAAACTGCCCGCGCA
>OHYP01000910.1_pt1 | contig 12219 bp, 16 predicted proteins | sample 1580341 | NCBI WGS metagenome assembly OHYP01 (sample SAMEA3882509, study PRJEB24775) | human gut metagenome | biome: human-associated habitat; feature: intestine environment; material: feces | place: Netherlands | collected 2009/2010 | reverse complement strand
TTGTCAATTATAGAACAGGGATGGGTGGCAGACAGTATTGAATATACGCTGTCGGTTCCTTCTGTATCACAGGCAAAACGCATGAAAGCAGCTGAGTCCGCAGAAGATCAACGAAATTTTAAACGAGATTAAAAAGATGGATATGAGCAGAGTGATTTTTAAGAATTCTCAGATGTATAAATACTTTCCGAAGTATTACAGCACAGAGCAGATGAAAGAAGAAATCATAGAACTTTTGGAAAAAGAAAGAAAACGCAAAGAAAGACAGAGAAAACGGGAGGAAAAGAAGAATGGGTAAAGTTATTTGTATCGCAAACCAAAAAGGAGGAACTGCGAAGACCACAACAACCGTAAATTTAGGAATCGGTCTGGCAAAAGAAGGAAAAAAGGTGCTTCTGATCGATGCGGATCCGCAGGGAAGTCTGAGCGCCAGCCTTGGTATTGGAGAGCCGGATGCCCTCAAAGTAACATTATCTACGATTCTGATGAACGTAGTAAATGAAGAGAACATTGATCCGGAGGAAGGCATTTACCATCACGAAGAAGGCGTGGATCTGCTTCCTGGAAATATCGAATTATCTGTTATGGAACTGACACTGGCCAATGTGATCAGCCGGGAAATGATCCTTCGGGAATATATCGAAGTGCAGAGAGAACGATACGATTATATTCTGATCGACTGCATGCCGTCTCTTGGACTGCTTCTGGGAGCAATGCTTGTGTGCACCATCATTTGGTACCGCACGCAGTACATGAATTATATTATCCTGGGAATCGCTGAATTCATGTTGGTAGGCGTATTGGCTGCAGGGGCATTTGTCCTGGCATTGGAGTCAGAAGTGAGAAACTGGCAGTGCTGATGAGAGGATACCTGCAATCTATGAAGACAAATCTGAGAGAAATCATTCACTATATCGACGAGTCAACACTTGAAAATGCGAAGAATGAAAAAGTTCAAAAGCAAGAGTCTCCCTCAAAGGTGTCAAAAGACGTAGAGGAGTCTGTTGATAAGATGATCTCCAATCATATGAGCAAAGCATATTCTGAATGGAAATCAAGATACACGGCCATATAATGAAAATATAGAGAAGGAATACCAGAAGCTTTTGGAAACACTGTCTCCGGAACAAGAGAAAGTGCTTACGAAGTATTGTGATGAAATATTTGCCAGCGGAGCAGAAACAGAAGAGTTTTTCTATCGCCTGGGTATAAAGGATGGACTGAGATTAAAAAGTACGGTAAAATCTGTATTAGAAATGATGTCGTGAAATTGGTATTTGAGGAGATAGACTAGTGAGAACATACGAGAACAAAGATGAACTTAAGAACGAGATAAATAAAAGTTTTGCAAAGTACATTTCAGAATTTGATATTATTCCGGAATCATTAAAAGATAAGAGAGTTGAGGAAGTTGACAGAACTCCAGCAGAAAATCTTGCTTACCAGGTTGGCTGGACAACTCTTGTTCTTAAATGGGAATCAGACGAAAGAAATGGTCTTCATGTCAAGACTCCTTCGGATGATTTTAAGTGGAATCAGCTTGGCGAATTATATAAATGGTTTACAGATACATATGCTTATCTGTCGTTGCAGGAGTTGAAAGATATGCTGAAAGAGAATATTAATTCGATTTATGAAATGATTGACTCATTAAGCGACGAAGAGTTATTCGAGCCCCATATGAGAAAGTGGGCCGATGAAGCAACCAAAACAGCGGTCTGGGAAGTATACAAGTTTATACATGTTAACACGGTTGCTCCGTTCGGAACATTTAGAACTAAGATTAGAAAATGGAAAAAGATAGCACTATAACTTTCAGTTTGTAGAATTAAGAAAATCGAAACTTACACAATTCTTGAACTCAACACAAACTGCCGTCAGTGTTGTTCCGTTACTCGTTCTTTGCTGGTATCATAGAACCATCAAATGAAGGAGGCAACAAGCCATGAATACAGATAAAATCTATGCAGAACAACTCGCAAACGAATATGCACCCAAGGACACCTCCAAGGTGGTCGCTCTTCGCAAGCTGGATGCAAAAGCCAAGCTTCCCGCAAACGTTTTTACCTACACCTTCGGTATTATCACAGCGTTGGTAGCCGGTGTCGGGATGTGCCTTTCCATGAAGGTTATCGGCAACGGTAGTACTGCTATGTTTGTTCTCGGCGTGATTGTCGGCATTATCGGGCTGCTGGGTATGGGCGTTAATTACCCCATCTACAAAAAATTGCTGGCTCAGGGCAAGCAGAAATACGCTTTTGAAATCATGGAACTGGCAAAAGAAATCAGTGAGAAGTAAACAAAAACACGAAAGAAGGTGGGAATGATTGAATAGATCAGAAAGCAGATATTTTGCTACTGCAGCCAGAATGGACGAAGCCTTTCTGACACTTCTGGCAAAAAAAGATTTTGAGTATATTACAGTCAAAGAAATCTGTGAAGTAGCAGAGGTCAATCGTTCCACCTTCTATCTTCACTATGAAACGATGTCAGACTCCATTACATATGTTACAGGTGTGATTCAGCAGTGTGTAAAAATGCCACAAAGCGAAACAATGAACGCTGTTTGATAACTTCAAGTTTGTTGAATTAAAAATCAGAAGAAAGTCCTTACAAACGGCGTCCAACACAAAAGAGGACCTGGATGACAGTGCCGGAAATGGGAAAGCTGCTGGGATTAAAAAAGACAGATCGATACTGGCTGGTGCATAAAAATGTTTTTGAATCAAAAGAGATTGCCGGAAAGATACGAATCAATATTGCCAGCTTTGAAAAATGGTACGCCAATCAGATTAAATATCATAAAGTTACCGGAGAAGAATCAGGGAAAGAATTAAAATCCTGGTCCTATTCCGTTAAGGAAGTCGCAGATCTGCTGGGGGTTGATGATTATCTTGTTTATGAATTACTCAAGAAAAATCAAATAGAACAGGTACATATCTGGATACCGTAGCAGCATCCACAGATCAGGCAGAACTGAAAACAGTACAGGACTTTCTGGATCGTATTGAGAATCAGGAATTGTATCATGTGCTGATCACCGTGGACAGGCTTACCCTTCAGATCGTTCTGATGAAGATCCAGGGGTATAGCACTCATGAAATAGCCAGGTATCTGAAGATTACCGAAAAGGCGGTTTACAGGCATATGGACAGGCTGAAAGAAAAAGTGAAGAAGATCTTCGAGTAGTTCATGATAATCACAAAGCAGGGTGTGAGAACAAACTCCACCCTGCTTATCATTTATTAGAAAAAATGAAACTTTTGTCAAAACCAGTATTTGAAAATTTTATCAGTAATAAAGTGCAGAATGCTGTTTGGATTGCTATTTTTATGCAACTATTTCTTGTTGCTCTTGACAAAATAATTTTTAGAGATTAAACTTATAACAGTGTTATATATCACTGTTATATAGGAGGTGTGCAAAATAAACGGAAATGGAACGACTTTAGAAAATATCCACCGGGCAGCGAAAGCAGAATTTTTAGAAAAAGGATATAAAGACGCTTCCCTGCGGAATATTGTGAAATCCGTGGGAATGACTACCGGAGCCTTTTACGGATATTACAAAAGTAAAGAAGAACTTTTTGAAGCCATCGTTGGTGAGCATTACGAATATATTCTCAAACGTTTTATAAAGGCACAGCAGGAGTTTGCCGAACTACCAGCTGCCCAGCAGCCGGAAGTCATGAGTGACATTTCGGGGCTTTGTATGTACGATATGCTCCATTATGCGTACGAACATTTAGAGGAATGTAAACTGATCCTCTGCTGTTCGGAAGGAACAAAATTTGCCAGGCTAATTGATGAAATGGTGGAGATTGAAGTGGAAGGGACTCATGCCTATCAGGAGGTTTTAAGGAAGCTTGGAAGGCCCTCTCCCCATATCGATCCTTCGCTGGAGCATATTCTGATCACCGGAATGTTTCATACTTTTTTTGAATTGATCATCCACGAAATGCCGCTCAAAGATGCCGAAAACTACGTCAGAGAAATGCGCGCCTTTTATACAGCGGGATGGATGAAAATTATGGGGCAGTAATGCCTTATAATTTTTACTTAATAGTTAGCTAGAGCTAACTCGAATTCGGATATTGTAAGAACATAGACGTGTTCTCTTTATCATAAACACAAAGAAAAGGAGGAATTTTTTTGAAAAAACAATCCAATTTATCACGCCTGCTGGAAATTGCAGGCAGCCATAAGTACCTGACCTATGCTTCTTGGGTGCTTTCTGCAATCAGTGCCCTGATTGCTCTGGTACCCTTCTATTACATCTGGAAAATGATCAAGGAAGTATTGGAGGTGGCACCGAATTTTGGCCAGGCACAGAACCTGACCGGTAATGGCTGGATGGCAGTATTGTTTGCGGTTATAGCGGTGCTTGTCTACATAGCAGGGCTGATGTGTTCCCATTTGGGAGCATTTCGTATTGCCACAAACCTGCGTATCCAGACCATGGAGCATATTGTTAAGTTGCCTCTTGGGTTTGCCGAGAGTTTTGGCAGCGGAAAACTGCGCAAGATTGTCAACGAATCCAGCGCAGCCACCGAAACCTATCTCGCCCATCAGCTTCCCGACAGAGCCAATGCCATTGCAACCCCCTGCGGTCTTTTGGTGCTGTTGTTCGTGTTTGACTGGAGACTGGGACTATTGAGTCTTGTTCCGGTTGTGCTGGGGTTTCTGATCATGATGGCAATGACCGGAAAGCAGATGCAGGAAAAGATGAAAGAATACCAGAATGCGCTGGATGATATGTCCAATGAAGCGGTAGAGTATGTCCGTGGGATTCCGGTGGTAAAAACCTTTGGCCAGACGATCTTTTCCTTTAAGAAGTTTAAAGACTCCATTGACCGGTATAAAGTATGGGTGATTGCTTATACCAGGCAGCTTCGGACACCGATGATGTTCTATACAGCTGCGATCAACGGCGTTTTTGCCACACTGATTGCCGGAGGACTGTTGCTTACGCAAGACGGTGTGACTTCCGGTTTCTTACTGGATCTTATTTTCTATATCATCATTACACCGGTTATTTCTGTCACACTGACACGCATTATGTTCCAAAGTGAAAACGCCATGATCGTAGACGACGCTTTACAGAGAATTGACAGCGTTTTGCATTTGAAGCCTCTGGAGGAAACGAAACATTCAAAGCATCCTCAAAACGCTTCCGTGGAGCTGAAATCGGTTCATTTCAGCTATGATGGAGAAAAAGAAGTATTAAAAGATATTTCACTGACCATTCCTGCAGGACAGACGGTAGCTTTTGTAGGTCCATCCGGCGGTGGAAAAACAACCCTTGCCAACCTGATTTCCCGATTCTTTGATCCCCAGAGCGGAATGGTAAAAATCGGTGGTGTTAATGTGAAAGACATCCCAAAAGAGGAACTCATGAATACGGTGTCTTTCGTATTTCAGAACAGCCGCCTGGTCAAGGCGTCCATTCTGGAAAATGTGCGTATGGGGAAACCGGAAGCTGCCCGCGAGGAAGTTCTGACTGCCCTTCATCACGCGCAATGCGATGATATTCTGGAAAAACTCCCACAGGGTGTGGATACGGTCATCGGTACAAAGGGTGTCTATCTTTCCGGCGGCGAGCAGCAACGAATTGCCATTGCCCGTGTGATGCTGAAAAATGCTCCGATTATCATTCTGGATGAAGCCACTGCCTTTGCTGACCCGGATAACGAAAGCCGCGTACAGGCTGCTTTCTCAAAACTTTCCGAGGGTAAGACAGTGATTATGATTGCCCACAGGCTTTCTACCGTAACAAATGTGGATCAGATTTTTGTCATTTGCGACGGACGGGTTGCCGAGTGCGGAAACAGTCGCGAATTGCTTGCAAAAGACGGTATATTCAGCCGTATGTGGAAAAATTACCAGACTTCCGTGCAATGGAAGGTAACAAAGGAGGTGCAGTGATATGATCAAAAAACTGCAGAAAAAATATGCCCTGTCTGAACAGGGAGCAAAAGACCTGATCAAAGGCTGCCTGGCCTGTGTCCTTCAGAATCTGTCTTTTATGTTTCCGGTGGGACTTTTATATTACCTGGTCAGCGATCTGATGAACGGGGGTGTTCCCGGTGGGAAAATTCCATTTTATGTGGCAGGCTGCGTGGTGTGTATCGGCTTGATTCTGCTGACCACTTTCTTTCAATACAATGCGACCTATTTTGCCACTTACAAAGAAAGCGGTATCCGCCGCATTACCCTGGCAGAGCATCTGCGCAAAATCCCCCTTTCCTTTTTCGGGAAAAAGGATTTAGCCGATCTTACCAGTACCATTATGGCGGATTGCACCTTCCTGGAGCAGAGTTTTTCGCATTTTATCCCTGAGCTTGCGGGTTCGATCATTTCTACAGTTCTGATTTCCATTGGTCTGCTCTTTACGGACTGGAGAATGGCACTGGCTGCCTTATGGGTTCTGCCGGTTGCCTTTGCGATTGTGGGATTTTCCGCAAAGATTCAGGAAAATCTGAATCAGAAAGCCATGGATGTAAAGATGGCCTGCGCAGACGGGATACAGGAGTGCATTGAAACGGTTCGTGACCTGAAAGCGAACAATGCGGAGCAGGCATATTTAAAAGGTCTGGAAAAGAAGATCCGTGCCGTGGAGCATCGTTCCATCCTCAATGAATTCGGCCTTGCTGTTTTTGTGGTTTCCGCATCGCTGGTGCTGAAGCTTGGTATTGCAACGGTTGCGCTGGTGGGAGCTGTTCTGCTCATGCAAGGAAGCCTCTCCGTGCTTACATTCTTTATGTTCCTTCTGGTAGTATCCCGTTTATATGACCCTCTGCAGGGCGCACTCCAGAATCTTGCGGCAGTCATCAGTACACGAACCAACATTGCCCGTATGAATGAAATTCTCGATCATCCGATCCAGCAGGGCAGCGACAGGCTTTCCAATCAGGGGTATGATATTGTCTTTGACCATGTTGGGTTTGCCTACAATACCGGAGAAACCGTATTGAAAGATGTTTCCTTTACGGCAAAACAGGGAGAGGTTACGGCTTTGGTCGGCCCATCTGGCGGCGGAAAAACAACCGTATCCCGGCTGGCAGCAAGGTTCTGGGATATTAACAGAGGAAAGATTACCGTGGGAGGCATGGATGTATCCCGAATTGACCCGGAAACACTGCTTTCTCTGTATTCCATCGTATTCCAGGATGTTACACTGTTTGACAATACGATTCTGGAAAATATCCGAATCGGAAACAAAGACGCCACAGATGAACAGGTCATTGCTGCTGCGAAACTTGCCAATGTGGATGAATTTGCGGAAAAACTGCCGGATGGATGGCATACCAATATCGGGGAAAATGGCTGTGAACTTTCCGGCGGAGAGCGCCAGCGTATCTCTATTGCCCGTGCATTTCTGAAAAATGCGCCGATCATTCTTTTAGATGAAGCTACTGCTTCCCTGGATGTGGAGAATGAAACTCTGATACAGACAGCCCTTTCCCGTCTGATCGCAGATAAAACGGTTCTGGTCATCGCCCACAGGATGCGTACCGTAGCAGGAGCAGATAAAATTGTTGTCCTTTCTGATGGCACCGTGGCAGAAGAAGGATCACCAAAGGATCTGGAAGAAAAGAATGGTGTATATGCCCATATGGTAAAACTGCAGACAGAAAGCCAGAATTGGAAACTTGCGTAAATGCTCATGTGCGGTAAAGTAACAAATGATAATTTGATAGACAGCAGCCACTATTTCCGAAACACAGACCAATACGAAAAGCTGATGTGGGGATTTTCCTATATCAGCTTTTGTCTTTCTAAGCATTTTTGGGAAAGTGATGTATTTGTATCTTTCCTATTGACAGCCAGCCTTTGAAGTGATATATTTATCTCGACAAGTGACAAATACATCTCATCGGAGGACACCATTATGAAAAAAAGAACGAAACTCACAATTTGCCTGGGCGTGATATGCGCTCTGCTGGTAGCAATATCTTCATGGTACACGATAGCATTTAACAATTCAAGGTTTATTGTGCCTATGGATTTATCTGAATATGTTTTCAGAGTGCAAGACCTGCCTATGATTATTTCCGGCGTACTTCTTACCTTGTATATTGTGAATATTGTTGTGTTGTTTTTGGAATCTATTAAAACAAACAGGCGTAGGGAATTAACCTTGCAATCCACCAGAACAATAAATCCAAAACTGGGTTTTTTAGGTTTATTAGGATTTGCCGGATTTTTGGGATTTTGGACTTACAGCGTTGACAAGACAATTTTTCCTTTTGTGTTTTTCCTGTTTTTCGGCTTTTTCGGATTTTTCTATGAGGGAAAAATGTCAAATACTCTTATAGATGAACGATACAAAGAAAACAAAATGAAAGCGCAAAGTGTAGCGAACAAAACTTCTCTGTCCATTATTTTTCTTGCAATACTCATTTTGGGACAGGGAAAGCTCATGGATAACCTTGAATATACCTTAATTGCTCTTGTTATTGTTATAGCTCTCTCCATAGCACTTGAAATATTCCTTAGCGAATATCTGCTATATCATTATGATAACGATGAACAGTTTGATGAAAGCGAGGAATAAGCGTGCCGGATTTTGAATGTAGATTAAAAAAGTACAGGCTATTAAAGGATTTGACACAAGAGCAGTTAGCGGCACAGGTAGGCGTGCGGCGAGAAACAATTATGCGGCTGGAAAAGGCACAATACAATCCCTCACTTAAACTGGCGATTGATATTTCAAGAGTTGTTGAAGCACCGATTGAAGAAATATTCGTTTTCAAGTGATTTGTGCGGAATTATGCTTATTTTATAGGCAGTTGCGCTAATGTTAATCTGCATTGCTTGCCGCATAGCAACTATCATGCTATTTTTGATTTACCAAGACAAAGGAGTGGAACGCATCATGTTTCTATGAAATCTAAAAACTCTCAGAAAACAGAAAGGCTTTTCACAGGAAGAATTAGCAACCAGACTTCATGTAGTCAGACAGACTATCTCCAAATGGGAGAAAAATTTGTCCGTTCCCGACGCTGATACTCTTATTCGTCTGGCTGAAATATTAGAGGTATATGTCAGTGAATTGCTGGGTACGAAAATTGAAAATGAAAATGTCGCCAGTGATGTTGCCGAACAACTATCCAGAATAAACGAGCAACTGGCAATCAAGAACCGCCGCTCACGTCGTATCTGGAAAATTGTTGCCATTATATTAGCAGTAATCGTTCTTGTGAATATTTTTATTGCTGTCTTTTTCAGCGTTCCAGACCTCAACAGCAATACCCAGAATAACCCGCTAGCAATAAGTGATGAAACGATAAGCATAGATGAATGAAGTCGCTAAAAATAGCAAAACCAGCCGAGCCAGTCAACGGCAAGTGAATGGGCTGCGCCCACCGTTGACAGCCCCGTCTGTCCTTGCTGGTGGGTAATCAAGGGGCGACAGCAAAAAGTGCTGCCGCCCTTTCCCATAATCGAAGAAAGGGGGATTTTCCATGACTGAATACGAAGCCTATCAAGAACATATCCGCTATACCCATGATACCTATTGCCGGATTGTTATTCGCCATGCGTCCTTTGACGCTGCCCGTATGCTGGCAGCGAGGTGGAAACGGGAAATCTCCCTTGAATACTTGACCGAAGAAAAGTTTGTTCCACTAAGCACCATAGACGAGTATTTTCAAGTGCCAGACTATGGCGAAACTTATCCATTCTCCGTCCGGGGGCAGACGATATTTTTAGATAGCTGTTCCCTTGCGGCGGCTCTTGCCGAACTGCCGGAACAGTCGCAGGAGGAAATCTTTTTGTATTACTTCCAGCATTTGAAGCAGAAAGAAATCGGAGAACAAAGCGGCTGGACACGCAGCACAATCGGGCGGCATATCCAGCTTGCCTTGAAGCGGCTGAAAGAAGAAATGGAGGTGCTGTCCCATGAGTAGCCTACTTCTCCCCTATGACACGATAATAAAAGCACATGAGGGCGACCCCATAGCGATACAAGCTGTCCTTGACCGATATGCCGGGTATATCCGCTATTTCTCCAAAATGAACGGCTATTATAATTCTGATATGGAGGACTACATCAGAACAAAGCTGATTGAAAGCCTGTTCAAGTTCCGGCTTGACCGATAACATAAAAACTGAATATCCCGCCGCCCCGCAGCAGCACATGAAGCAGTAAATCCGAAAAAGATTTGCTGCTTTTTTTGCGCCCATTTTTGGCAAATTTCCAAAAGTTCCGTATTAGACATTGAAGCTAAAAAGGCTGCCATTTTTTTAGACAGCGGGCAAAACGCAGCTTCCGAAACGCCTTATTGTCGGGAAAGACCGAGCCGCCGGAAAAGTTCTTGCCGGAAAGTCCGTCATTTTTGCTTTTTGCGGTGTTGTAGGGAGTAAGAGGAAGAACGCCAGCCCGCAGCCTTTTATGAAAAAGCTGGTTATAGATTTTCTGAAAAAGTGGCAGTAGGAAGTGAACGGCAGTCCGGCAGTTTCTTAGAGCAAGATTCTACCGCAGTACCAAATTTCGCTTATCGCTCATTTTGTCCTTGCGGGAATCTTGTTGGGGAGTGCCTTCCCCAAACCCTGCTTATGCGGCTTACGCCGCTTGAAAAATTCCCGCAAATTCTTTTCGGATTATTTCAAAAACAGTTCCGCTACACACCCCGTTTTTCTCCTATTAGTGAGAGGACACCACGCACAGAAAGGAGGTCAACCACCTATGAAACGATATAACATGCCCCACCGCAGCAGGGTAGTCAAGACCCGGCTGACCGATGAAGAATACGCCGACTTTACCGCCCGGCTTGCCCCTTATGGTATGAGCCAGTCCGAATTTATCCGGCAAGCCATTACACGGGCAACCATACGCCCCATTGTTACCGTTTCCCCGGTCAATGATGAATTGCTTGCCGCTGTCGGGAAGCTGACCGCCGAATACGGCAGGATCGGCGGCAACCTCAATCAGATTGCCCGGTATCTGAACGAATACGGCGTACCCTACAACACCCTTTCCGGCGAGGTACGCGCCGCCATATCCGACCTTGCCGTCCTCAAGTATGAAGTCCTCAAGAAAGTAGGTGACGCGGTTGGCAACACTCAAGCATATCAACTCTAAAAACGCCGACTACGGAGCCGCCGAGCAATACCTGCTTTTTGAGCATGACGAGTTTACCATGAAACCCGTCCTTGATGAAACCGGCAGGCTTATCCCCCGCGAGGACTATCGCCTTGCCACGCTGAACTGCGGCGATGAAGATTTTGCCGTAGCCTGTATGCGCTCCAATCTCCGCTATGGCAAAAACCAAAAACGGGAAGATGTGAAGTCCCACCACTATATCATCAGCTTCGACCCACGGGACGGAACGGACAACGGCTTGACCGTTGATAAGGCACAATCGCTGGGCGAGGAATTTTGCAAAGAGCATTTCCCCGGACACCAAGCCATTGTCTGCACCCACCCGGACGGACACAATCACTCTGGCAACATTCATGTGCATATCGTCATAAACAGCTTGCGGATTGAAGCCGTCCCGCTTCTGCCCTACATGGACAGACCAGCGGACACGAAATGCGGCATGAAGCACCGCTGCACAGACGCAGCTATGGAATATTTCAAGTCCGAAGTCATGGAGATGTGCCACCGGGAAAATCTGTATCAGATTGACCTTTTGCATGGCAGCAAGAACCGAGTGACCGAGCGTGAATACTGGGCGCAGAAGAAAGGGCAGCTTGCCCTTGATAAAGCCAATGCCCCGATGATAGCGGACGGTATCACGCCCCGGCAAACCAAGTTTGAAACCGACAAGGCGAAGCTGCGGCAGACCATACGCAACACCCTTGACCGGGCAAGCACCTTTGACGAATTTTCAGCTTTGCTTTTGCAGTCGGGAATCTCCGTCAAGGAGAGCCGGGGGCGGCTGTCCTATCTCACGCCGGACAGAACCAAGCCCATTACCGCCCGGAAGCTGGGGGATGATTTTGACCGTACCGCCGTCCTTGCCCTTTTGGAGCAGAACGCCCACAGAGCCGCCGAACAGACCACACCCATACCCGAATACCCCGGTAGCATGACGGGGCATTTGCAGAGGGAAAAATCCGCCAAAATCGCCCCGAAACAGGACGGTTTACAGCGCATGGTTGACCGGGAAACGAAACGAGCCGAGGGCAAGGGCGTAGGCTATGACCGCTGGGCTTCCCTGCACAATCTCAAACAGATGGCGGCTACCCACAACTTTCTCATGGAGAACGG
>OHYP01000907.1_pt1 | contig 12229 bp, 9 predicted proteins | sample 1580341 | NCBI WGS metagenome assembly OHYP01 (sample SAMEA3882509, study PRJEB24775) | human gut metagenome | biome: human-associated habitat; feature: intestine environment; material: feces | place: Netherlands | collected 2009/2010 | reverse complement strand
AGAATGACTTAAGTGCCACAGAACAGGAGGAGTTTCGTATCCGTTGTCGGAGTGCTCTGGATGGACTGGAGACATTATTGCAGTCGCTTCTTGAAATATCCAAGATGGAAACTGGACTGATTCAGATTAATAAGAAAAAACTTCCGCTTATGGATACTGTCATATCTGCTGTGAACCGCACTTATCCTAAAGCGGATGAGAAAGAAATTGAATTCGTTTTTGACTATGAAAAAGAGCTGGAAACATGCACGATTATGCAGGATAAAAGGTGGCTTGGTGAAGCTGTGATCAACGTTCTGGATAATGCGGTCAAGTACAGTCCGTGTGGTTCAAAAATATTTATCCGGTTACAAAAAAGAAACGATCTTGTAAGAATGGAAATTGAGGATCAGGGAATTGGTATTCCGCAGAATGAGTATCACAAAATTTTTCAACGATTTTACAGAGGAAGTTCCAAGGAGGTCATGGAAAAGAGTGGTACAGGAATCGGACTTTTTCTATCGAGAGAAATTATCGAAAAACACGCAGGTACGATTACGGTAACCTCCGGCAAAAAGAAAAAAGGAAGCACGTTTGTGATTCAATTACCATATGTTGGTTAAATTTTAAGTGAGCAGAAATCTTACAATTCTGTAAGACTTCTGCTCGTTTTTTGAAAGTGAAATGAAAGATTGTCCTGATACAATTTGGATGTAGGTTGAAAAATGACCAAATATATAAACAGGCAAAGAAAGCGTGCTGAAAAGGTACGCTTTACAGAATTGAAAAGGAGGCAACACATGAGTGTGATATTAGAAACCAAGCAGCTTTGTAAGTTTTATGGCGCAGGTGAGAATCAGGTCAAAGCGGTCAATCAGGTGGACATTCAGATTGAGCAGGGAGAATTTGTCGCAATTGTTGGAAAGTCAGGTTCCGGTAAAAGTACATTACTTCATATGCTTGGAGGGCTAGACACCCCGACAAAAGGCAGTGTTACTTTAGCAGGGAAAGATTTATACAGGATGAAGGAAGATGCCCTTGCTGTTTTCCGCAGAAGAAAAATCGGATTTGTTTTTCAGGCATTTAATCTGGTTTCATCTGTTAATGTCTGGGAAAATATTGTACTGCCACTGGGGCTGGATGGAAGAAAAGTGGATGAAGCGTATGTAAATGATATTATTGCAACTCTGGGGATTGAAAACCGGATTTATAATCTGCCAAATCAGTTATCCGGAGGACAGCAGCAGAGAGTAGCAATTGCAAGAGCACTGGTGAATCGTCCGGAAATTATATTTGCAGATGAGCCGACAGGAAATCTTGATTCTAAGACCAGTGATGAGGTAATCGCTCTGCTTAAGATGACAGCAAAAAAATATGGACAGACAATTGTAATGATTACCCATGATGACGAAATTGCACAGGTCGCTGACCGTATTCTGGTGATTGAGGACGGACAGGTGGTGGATTTCAGATGAAGACAATAAGCAGGATTGCATATAGCAATGACAAAAGGAACAGGACAAGAAGTATACTGATCATGATGGCAATCTGTCTGACCACGATGCTGCTTGTTATCATCAGTACTGTGGGAAATGGGGTAATTCATTTACAGAAAAGTCAGGCGGCAGGCTCATATGGAAGCAATTATGGTCTGTTTGTCGCAGCAGATGGTATGCAATTAAAAGAAGTGGAACGCAGAGCTGAGATATCTGATATCGGCATCATGTGTACGGAGGGCATCCTGAAAGGAAATGAAAATGGCGGCTTTGTCAGTGCGGATGAAACGGTCAGGAAAATGCTTCCCTATAATCAGGAATATGTGTTGAAGGAAGGTACCTATCCGGAAAAGGCGCAGGAAATTGCCGCAGGACGCGCTTTCTTTGATGCAGTGGGATACCATGATGTAAAGGTCGGAGACACCGTAACATTGGAGTACCGTTCCGGCATGCAGTCGGAATACGCACCGGTGGAATTTACTGTCAGCGGGATTTTATATGACCGGGATGAATATACCATCGAGGCTTCCTATGTTGTATTCGGTTCGCAGGATTTTTATAATGAGCGTGTTGCGGAGGGTGACAGGCAATATAATATCTATTTTACCTTGAGCGATTCTGCAAATGTATCTATGAATAATGTTGCGCCTGTTATAAAAGAAATCGCGGATTCCTGCGGCATTGACCAGAAAAACGTGATCATCAATGACCTCTACCTGCAGTGGGTATTGCAGCCGAGCTATGAAATGATTGTGGTTTGTGGAACCCTGATCCTCGGAATCGTGCTGTTTTCCGTTGTGGTCATTTATAATATCTTCCAGGTCGGGATCGCCCAGAAGGTTCAGGAGTACGGAAAAATCAAGGCGCTGGGTGCAACCAGAAAGCAGATGAAGCAGTTGATCTTTCGTGAGGGCATTCTTCTGGCGGTTCCTTCGATACCGCTGGGGCTGCTGTTTGGTTTCCTGATTGCAAAAGTCAGCTTCAACTGGCTGGTGGAGCAGGGAAATCTGGTATCGTCCGGAATCAAGAACCATCAGGTGCCTCTGTTTTCACTGACAATTATGCTCATCTGCATTTTTGTATCGTTTCTTACGGTCGTTTTGGCTCTGCGCAAACCCATGAAAATTGTTTCCCGGATTTCACCCATCGAAGCGACACGGTATCTTGACGGCTCCAAAACGCAAAAACAGGGCAGACGAAAAGGCAGAAAAGATGTCACCGTTTTCTCCATGGCAATGGCAAATGTGACAGGCAATCCGAAAAGAACCATTGCTACGATTCTTACCATGGGGCTTTCCTGTGTATTGTTTGTAATTATCTCTAATTATGTTGGGAATATTGACACGGAGCACGAGGCGCGGATTGCAATCAACCATGGACAATTTGAGTTGCAGCTGGATTATTCCCAGAATTATGATGAAGCCTATTCGGAGAATAATCTGGACACAATCCTACAGAACAACCCACTGAATGATTCATTGATTAAAGAAATCAAATCCATCCCCGGTGTAACGGATGTACTGACGAGAGAAATCGTCTCTGCAGATCTGAACGGAACAAAATTTCCGGTTGCAATCGTAAATCAAGAGGATTTTGAAATGATGCGCGGGGATGGCGATATCGGTTCCATGGACTATGCACAGGCTGTCAAAAACGGGGATGTTTTCTTTGGCTGGTCCATGTGGATGGAAGCTGACGGGTATTCTGCGGGTGCACCGATTACATTCAACTTTGATAACGGAAGCGGAACCTATACCTATCATGGAAAAATCGCAGGCTCCTTTGTAAGCGCGGACACTTATCTGGTCATTCCGGAAGAAGTATACCGCTCTGTAGATCCGAAAGGGACATCTTATGGATACCTGTGGGTGGATTGTGCTAAAAAAGATGTGGCATCTGTAGAGCAAAGCCTGAATGACCTGCTCTCCGATACTTCTCATATCAAGCTGAACACCTATCACGCAGAATTGCAAACTGCAGAATACGCAAGCCGTATGATGAAGCTTGGCTGCTATCTGTTCATGGCAATTGTCGGTCTCATTGGGTTTATGAATCTGGCAAACACCATGATCATCAATATCACCACGAAGAAGCAGGAATACGGTGTGCTGCAAGCGGTAGGCATGACCAATAAGCAGTTGAATCTGAGCTTACAAATACAGGGCTTGATTTTTACGGTTGGCACCATCTGCGTCGCACTTGCTGCCGGTCTGCCCCTTGGCTATGCACTGTTTTCCTATGCGAAGCATAATGGGATTTTTGGAATGAACGTTTATCACGTTCCTCTTATCCCGATTCTTGTTATGATTCTTCTGGTTGGTATTCTACAAATTGTGCTTTCCTGTGTTTTAAGCAGTAATCTGAAAAAGGAAACGCTGGTAGAAAGAATAAGGTATCAGGGATAGCAAGTAATATGTAATGAACTAGGTCTTAACGAAGAGGAGAAATAGATAACTTCCAGTTGTGCGCCCAGCTAAGGGTGTGTAGTCAAGCCGGTGGGATTCCGGTTTATCCAAGGTTTAGCCAACCAGATAATAGCGAGTCTTGGGATGATGCCGGTAACGGCATCTGACAAGCGTAGACAGCAAGAAAGCAGGGTTGAATAGTGATTGAGCTTCGAAACGTTAACTTCAGTCGGTCGACGTCTTAACTGGTGCGGAAGACAATATCATGTAATGCGATATGGCGAGTGTTATGTGGCACTGCGGAGTCAGAGAACCAATCATGTTTTACATTGTGAATACACATCAACTGGGGAGAACCTGCCATTTCTCGAAGAAGAGTATGAAGTTGCAACTGAAAACGGAGGATTTCAAATGAATGGTAGGTGGTCGGACAATCCCATAGTACTGTAGAAATCGGGCAATGCCGATGGAGGGAAGGGGATTGCATAGTAAAGGTCTTACTGAGGACACATTATCCGTACTCAGGGACGGAGGAAATAATGGAAACGAAATTAGTAAGAATAGCTGAGATATCGGCAACATCAAAACATCCTATATTTACATCAGTGTACCACTTGATAAATGAAGATATGCTAAAGCAATGCCATAAGGAATTAGATGGGAACAAAGCAGTCGGAATTGACAAGGTAACTAAGGATGAGTATGGGAAGAACCTTGATAGAAATATCAAGGAACTGGTACAGAGGTTGAAAAACAAATCCTTTAAGCCACTTCCGTCACTGAGGGTATATATACCTAAAGGAAATGGAAAGAAACGACCATTAGGGATTGCTTCCTATGAAGATAAGATTGTACAAATGGCAGTGAAGAAAATACTGGGAGCTATTTATGAACCGAGATTCCTAAACTGCATGTATGGATTCAGACCGAATAGGGGGTGTCACGAAGCAATAAAAGAAGTATACCAACGGATAAGCTATGGAAAAATCAGCTATATCGTAGATGCCGATATCAAAGGTTTCTTTGACCATATCGACCATGATTGGATGATGAAGTTCCTTGAATGGAATATACAGGATAAGAACTTATTGTGGCTAATACGTAAATACCTTAAAGCAGGAATAATGGAGCAAGGAAAATTCGAGCCAACAGAGGAAGGTTCGGCACAAGGCTCAGTAATGAGTCCGATGCTTGCAAATATATACATGCATCATGTGCTGACGCTGTGGTTTAAGCTGGTGGTGCAAAGGGAAATGCAGGGAGAGTGTTTTCTCGTCAACTTTGCGGATGATTTTGTTGCAGGATTTCAATATAAGTCAGAAGCTGAAAGATACTATAAAGAGTTAAAGGAACGAATGGAAAAGTTTGGACTGGAGCTGGAAAGTAGTAAAAGCAGACTGATTGAATTTGGGAGATTTGCAGAGCAGAATCGTAGAGCAAGAGGAGAATGTAAGCCTGAAACATTTGATTTTCTGGGATTTACCTTCTACTGTAGCAAAACTCGAAAGGGAGGTTTCGTGCCAAAGGTACAGACTTCAAGAAAGAAGTTTGAGCAAAAGGTTAGAGCATACAAGAACTGGATTTACGATAATCGAAATCGACCAATGCGAGAAATAATTAAAGAGTTGAACGTAAAACTAATTGGACACTATCGGTATTATGGTGTTACATGGAATTTTCGGAAGATAACAACATTCCTGCATAGAGTACAACAGTTTCTATTCAAAGCCATGAATCGGAGAGGTTGTAGACGGGCATACACATGGAATGGATTTGTGGAAATGCTCAAGTATTACCCGTTAGCAAAACCTAAAACGTACTATTGTTTATATTGAAGCGAATGTTACTATGAGGAGCCGTATGCGGGAAAGCCGCACGTACGGATCTGTGAGGGGCTAAGATTGAGAGGTCTTAGTCTACTCGACTGTTGAACTGAATCCGAAAAGCATTAGGGCGCAGAGGAGATAGAATCCTTTGCGTAAAAGACTAACGAACATATTTAATGAAACATCGGAACCATCTTCTTTTTGTTGTCTACCTATAATAACGATTGGAGTAATCGATTATAGACACTGCAATCAAAAAAATCTGAAAATATATTTATCAACATTACATAAAAGTGTGTAGATGCACATAAAATGGGAATACATATTGAAATTCAGGTCGTTCTGTGATAGAATCTCATTACTAAAAAGTGTGCAGATGCACGGAAATGGGGAGTGTAACGATGGAGATTAAAAGAGACGCTTACCTACAGCAGCTGATCGAGCGAAAAGATAATGGAATGATAAAGGTGATTACCGGCATTCGTAGATGTGGCAAATCCTTTTTGCTGTTTACCATCTTTAAGAGATACTTACTGGAGAACGGCGTTGATGTTGATCATATTATTGAAATTGCATTGGATGGTATTGAGAACGAGGAATTAAGAGATCCCAAGGTATGCTTCAAGTACATCAAGGATGCCATGAAAGACGACGGGAAGTATTATCTCCTTTTGGATGAAGTGCAGTTCATGCCACGATTTGAGGAAGTGCTGAACAGCCTGCTCCGCATGAGCAATATTGATGTGTATGTCACCGGAAGTAATTCCAAGTTCCTGTCCAGCGACATTGTGACCGAGTTCCGTGGCAGAGGTGATGAGATTAGAATCTATCCTCTCTCCTTTGCAGAGTTTTATTCTGTCTATGACGGCGATTATGATGATGCCTGGGATGACTACATGATCTACGGAGGATTGCCGCAGATCGTAAGTTTCCAGAGCGAACGACAGAAAGCGGACTATCTGAAGAACATCTTTGCAAATGTCTATCTGAAGGATGTTATTGAAAGAAATAAGATTCAGAACGTGGATGAGATTGGGATTCTGGTTGATGTGCTTGCATCTGCAATCGGCGCACCGACCAACCCTTCAAAGATTGCCAATACCTTTGCCAGTGAGCGCCAGATGACTTATGCTAATAAAACCATCTCCAAGCATATCGACCATTTGACAGATGCCTTTTTGATTTCCAAGGCAAGCCGATACGATATTAAGGGCAGAAAGTATATCGGTGCAAATCTGAAATACTACTTTACTGATCTGGGACTGAGAAATGCACGTCTGAATTTCAGACAGCAGGAGCCTACTCATATCATGGAGAACATTGTTTATAACGAGCTGCTGATCCGTGGCTACAATGTTGATGTGGGTGTCGTGGATATCTTCGATAAGGATAAAGAGGGCAAACGTGTTCGCAAGCAGTTGGAGGTTGACTTTGTGGTGAATCAAGGAAACCAGAGATACTATATCCAGGTTGCATATGACATGACTTCGGAAGAAAAACAGACGCAGGAGTTCAATTCTCTGCGTAATATCCCGGACTCTTTCAAGAAGATCGTCATTGTAAATGGCAGCAAAAAGCCTTGGAGAAATGATGAAGGTTTTGTCATCATGGGAATGAAGTATTTCTTGCTGAATGCGAATAGTCTGGAATTTTAAGTCGATTTGAGTTGTTGCTGTGGTGTTGTTCTATTTCAAAAAAGAGTGAAATGATATAAATAAGGCCACGGCTGATTTCATGTTGGAACAGCCGTGGCTCAGTTTATTTTTTTATCCGTACAAACGAGACTGTTCCGCAGATTATGTAGAACAGACAGAGTACGATTCCGATAGTGAGAACATACGAGAATAAAGATGAACTTAAGAACGAGATAAACAAAAGTTTGTTGAATTAAAAATGAAATAAAGTTCCAGTAATCATAGAGTGTATGGATTCAATTCCATATGCTCTTTTTCTTTTACTTAATTTCAGGATAAATGCAGAAATCTAATGTTACGAGTTTATTACGAGTGGCATTAAAAAAACTCGCAAGAAAACTCGTAAGAAAAAAAGTAAAAAAATTTGCTTTTGACCACTGTAAAACATGCTCTGAGCGTTTCGTTATATGAAGGGATAATTTTTCTTTCATATTTCAAAGAAAAGAGGATAAAGAAATGTCAGAGAAAAGATGTTATACAGTTCAAGAGTTACAGGAAATCTTAGGAGTCAGCAGACCTACTATTTATAACCTTTTGAAGAAAAAGGAATTCCGGTGGATCCAGTTGGATGGCGGAAAGTATCGCATCTCTAAGAAGAGTTTCGATGACTGGCTCGATAACTTGGAACAGTAAAAAACAGGGTGTTGATCTGGCAGATTTTGTCTGCAATCGACATCCTAAATTTTTATCTGGATTTGAGATATGATATAAGAAAAAACACTAACACTAAAAAAGACAGGAAGTGAAGAATAAATGGCAACAGCAATTATGAAACAAAAAGAAGTTCCGGAAATGGATGATGTTGCAGAAATCATTTCGAAGATATCAGAGGACAGTCCTTACAAACGTCGTCCAACGCAAAAGAGAACCTGGATGACCGTGCCGGAAATGGGAAAGCTGTTGGGATTAAAAAAGACAGATCGATACTGGCTGGTTCATAAAAATGTTTTTGAATCAAAAGAGATTGCCGGAAAGATACGAATCAACATTGCTAGCTTTGAAAAATGGTACGCCAATCAGATTAAATATCATAAAGTTACCGGAGAAAAACCCGGGAAAGAATTGAAATCCTGGTCCTATTCTGTTAAGGAAGTCGCGGATCTGTTGGGTGTTGATGAATATCTTGTTTATGATTTACTCAAGAAAAATCAAATGGAAGCTGTTATTGTCGATTACTGGAAACGAATACCAAAAGAATCTTTTCAGAACTGGTATAAAAGCCAGTCCCGGTATCGAACAAAGGAAGACAGAGAAAAAGACGCTCTTCTGGAAGATGCAACAATTACGATGCCTGAGATGGCACAGCTGCTTGGAACAACCAGAAGCGCAGTATATACAATTCTTGATAATCCAAAGTATAGTCATTTTTTTGAATTCATTGTGATTGCAGAAAAGAAAAGGATCACAAAAGAGAGTTTTCAAAAATTCCTGGAAGGTCAGGATCGGTATATGCTGGATCCATCGAATGATTATGAAGAACTTGCACAGGAACAAAATATTGCCCTGGCTAATTTCCGGCGGAAGAAATTATCACAGACCGGAATACGAGGAAGCAATGGAAATATAAAGTATCTTACTTTTGATGAAGCTTCCTATCTGGCAAAGGTCAGCAGAAGCATGATCAACAAGTGGGCGGATAAAGGAAAGTTCACAGTAATAAAAGTTGGCAGTCGAGTTAGGATCCGTCGGGATGAATTTGAGGACTGGATGGAGCAAAGAGATTTGGAAAGGAGTATGCAATAATATGGCATCAATAAGAGAACGAAACGGAAAATTCAATGTAATCTATTCTTATACGAATGAAAAAGGCGAGAGAAAACAGAAATGGGAAACCTATGAAACAAAAGCCGAAGCTAAAAGAAGAAAAAAAGAAATTGAATATAAAAAAGAGATGGGATCATTTGTCGTCCGCAAATGCAAAACACTGGACGAGCTCATTACAGAATATGTTGCACTGTATGGAAAAGAAAACTGGGCGCTTTCTACGTATGAAGGAAATGTCTCTCTTATCAACAACTATATTCTTCCGATCATTGGTGATGCAAAGCTGTCAGAAATCAATACCAGATTCATCGAAAGATATTATCAGAGTCTTTTGAAGAGGCGTGCTGTTATCAATCCATTAAATAAAACAAGTAAAAATGAACTTGTATCGGCCAGTACCATCAGAGATATTAATAAGCTGCTTAGAAACTGTTTTGAGCAGGCAGTGAAATGGGAATTGATGGAGAAAAATCCCTGCATTCATGCAACTGTACCAAAACATAAATCCCAAAAAAGAGACATCTGGACAGCGGATACATTGATGTATGCGCTCAGTGTCTGTGAAGATGAACGATTAAAGCTCGCAATTAATCTATCTTTCTCATGTTCCCTGCGACTTGGTGAGCTGCTTGGTCTTACCTGGGATTGTGTAGATATCTCTCCTGAGGCAATTGAAGAAAACCGTGCATATGTCTTCATCAACAAAGAATCACAGCGTATAAGAAAAGAATCGTTGAATGCATTGGATGAAGTCGATCCGGAACTTCTGGCAAAAGTATTGGCTAATCCAGAGATGCGGGCATTACTCAATTCGTTGGCGAAGACGATGAAGTAATGAATTCTATATCCCAATGAGTATATTTATTGTGCATATGGAGAATCTATCTCCATCAAATCTATTGAAATCTCCATCATTTAGCGTTAAAATGATGGAGATAAATTCAAAATGAAGGAGATTTCAATGAGAAATTTTGATTATATTACAAATCCTGCGAAGTTGCTGACACCTGAAATTGTTCAGATGGTTGGCAGTATTCATGAGCATAAAGGTAAACAGGAATTATTTCTGGAAGCAAACATAGATGAACTGAAAACACTTCTGGAAGTTGCTTTAATTCAAAGTACGGGAGCATCTAACCGAATTGAAGGTATATTTACAAGTGATAAACGTTTGGAAGAACTGGTAAGTCAGAAAGCAGAGCCACGTAATCGGTCTGAACAGGAAATTGCCGGCTACCGTGAAGTGCTGGCTACGATTCACGAAAGTTATGAATATATCACTCCAAGACCAAACATTATTTTACAGTTACATCGTGATTTATATTCTTATTCCCAAGGAAACATCGGTGGTACCTATAAGAATTCAGACAATGTAATTGCAGAAACCGATGCCGAGGGACACCAGAAAGCTCGTTTTATTCCCGTTCCAGCTTTTCAGACTGCAGAAGCAATAGACGAACTTTGCGCTCGTTTCCTTGAAGCATGGGAAGCTGACCGCATTGATAAACTGGTTTTGATTCCTATGTTCATTCTGGACTTTCTGTGCATCCATCCTTTCAATGACGGAAATGGTAGGATGAGCCGTTTGCTCACTTTACTGCTTTTTTATAAGGCGGGATATATCGTTGGAAAATATGTCAGTATGGAAATGCTGATTGAAAAGACAAAAGAAACATATTATGAAGCCCTTCAAGCAAGTTCTACTGGCTGGCATGAGGGCGAAAACAGCTATGAGCCTTTTGTTAAGTATTATTTAGGTATTATGCTGAAAGCATACAATGAATTTGAAAGCCGTGTAGAACATTTGAAGTACCATAATCTTTCCAAGCCGGATAGAATTAAGGCGGTGATTGATAATAAGGTTGGTAAGATAACGAAGAAGGAAATTATGGAACTATGCCCTGACATAAGTAAGGTTACCGTGGAAAGAACACTGACAGATTTAGTTAAGAGTGGGTATATCGCAAAGGTCGGTGCAGGTCCATCCACCGGTTATGTCCGTATTTGAAAAATTATTTTCAGATTTCCATAATAATAATATTACTACTTTGAATTAACCAATTTGCCAGTCAAAAACGCATGGACAAACCGTCTCATATGCGGTATATTATTTATAGACAAGAAAATATCTTGTGCTTTCGATAGGAAGTTTAATTGAATAATTGCGCGTCGCATTCTCGTTACTTAGTGATGAGTTAGACGCGCAAATTTTTTACCCAAAGGAAAACATATGTTTACTTTTAGCGCTATATGTGCTAAAATATAGCCATGGGTAGTAGAAAAAACAACAGAATCTGAGAAAAGAGTTATCAGGGAAAAATAAAAATGCAGATAATATCCAGTTATGGTGTAGAATTACGAAAACAGAATATCCCGATCCGCCAGACACTGGAGATCTACCGTTCTGCTGTCAGCTATCTGATTGGGATTTATGTGCAGGTATGGGAAGAATTAGCAGAAATCCCGGATGCAAAGAGGCGTTTTAATGCTGCAGAACATCTGGTACATACTACGAAGAAAAACCATGCCTGTTTTGATTTTGATATCCGGTTCCCAAAGATGCCTTCCTATCTGCGCAGATCTGCCATCCAGCATGCACTGGGGACAGTATCCTCTTATAAAACACGGCTGGATCTATGGGAAAAGACCGACGGAAAGAGCGGGAAACCAAAGCTTGTATATGAAAACCACGCCATGCCGGTCTTCTACCGTGATGTCATGTACCGTGAGGGAGCGGAAGGGAAAGACGAAGCATACCTGAAACTCTATGACGGTCATGACTGGAAATGGTCCTGTGTACGTCTGGATCATACGGATATGGAATATCTGAGAAAATGCTGGTCAGGGAAAAAGGCATCTGCCCCGACTCTGGAAAAGAGACACCAGAAGTATTTTTTGCGTTTTTCCTATAAAGAGGAAGTAACACTTACCAAAACACCTGTGAAAGAACAGATCATCTGCAGCGTGGACTTAGGGATCAATACCGATGCAGTCTGTACGATCATGCGGGCAGACGGAACTGTCCTGGGAAGAAGATTCATAGATCATCCCAGTGAAAAAGACCG
>OHYP01000906.1_pt1 | contig 12237 bp, 18 predicted proteins | sample 1580341 | NCBI WGS metagenome assembly OHYP01 (sample SAMEA3882509, study PRJEB24775) | human gut metagenome | biome: human-associated habitat; feature: intestine environment; material: feces | place: Netherlands | collected 2009/2010 | reverse complement strand
TGGAGAGTATACGATGTTCTATGAAAATGGGTGGTTCCAGTTCACCGCTGATATACCGCTCACTCCGATTTCGTGACAGATTTTCTCCATCTTATTACAGAAACGTAGACAATATTGCTTGCTGCGTATACAGTGTAAGAAAGGATGGCACAATGCACAAATCGAAAGGAGTTACTCCAATGCAGCAATATAGCTTTGAATGAAATTCAAACTTATCAATTTAATAAGAAAGGATTGCTTATGGACGAGTAACGGATATCGAGAGCAGACCAAGGATTTTGACATTCCTGCATCTCAGAAAGACTGGACAAAATACCCTGATTCCTCTTGGGCTGGTGTTCTGGTAGATGCAACAAATCGCGTTGGCTGCTACTATGTTGTCAATATTGCTGCAAAGACCGGAAAGACTTGGTATGTTGAAATTTCAAATAATATCCGATAACCGTTTTTGAGCAAGGAGTTTTTTATGCTACCGTTTTTTAATCAAAAAGAGTTGGTGGTTTGCTCAAATCAATCTCAATACCAAAAATACACATCTCTTTTAGAAAAAGAAGGAATCGGATATCGAACAAAAGTACGCGATTTATCATCGCCGTCTTTGTTTTCGATGGGAACCCGTGAAAGAACTGGAACCACATTTCAAAAGGTCAATTGTCAAACAATCTACACAATATACGTTCGCAAAGTTGATTACGAACGTGCTGTTCACGTTATCATTGTTTGATTAAACCGCCAAAACCATATACGCTTTTCCTCGCCAAACAACCAGTTGCAAAGCAGATCTGATTGTTTGGCTTTTTATTTTCTGAAAAGTAGCGTGATGCCATGACCCAACCTAAAACCGACCTTGCCTATCTCCGCAATGAAAAAGCCAAAGCGGACCCAGTACCCACAACCAAGGCAGTGAAACCGTTCTCGTCACTTTTAATACCGTAAGCACCAGCGTTAAAGCAAATAAGAGGGGCATTGCAATTATTTCGGAACGGTCAGGTTTCTTCTCCATACGCAGATCACCTCGAAAGTCCGGTCACATCTGAGAAATAGTATAAAAGTCAGTATGCTTCATCCGGTTCGGTAGGTGCTGCGGTAATATCACGGTAGAAAGTGGCCCATGCAGCTTCCTCATAGGGGCATACAAAAAAGAAGCCAATGCTCAATGGAATTGTCAGCAGAAGAAAAAGAGAAATCGCCATAGCCTCTGAACCGGTGAAATATTTGAGAACCAGAAAACCCCCGGCATACAGTGGCAACGAACAGAGCAGCTCCCAGCCAATGAAGCTGAAATCCAGACAGAACAGCCGCCATTTGTTGCCGTCCATAATCCGCCGGGATTCTGTGATCGCTTCATTTGCAGTCAACGAAGGATGCTCGGACATGATGTAAGGTGTCATCGCATAGCTGTATGTTTTCACGATTCCCGGAATCACCAACAGCAGCGACCAGAGGGCGATGTACAGACCCTGCAGGAATTTCATGCAGAAGCCATCCCACAGACGGTCTTTCTGAGAGAACAAGTCCGAGATGGCAGCATCATTTCCATCTACAAGGTTCAGATTAAAATGAGCATATCCCAGTTGAACTGCACCGCCCACGATCAGTTGGAGGATTGCCCACAGACCAATGCCGGCAAGCAGAACAGCAAGCAGCCGACCGCCGTTGGGCTGGGAGAACAGTTCAAAATGGATGTCCTTTGCCTGATTGGAATTGGAAACGACACTGTTGGAACTGCTCACAATGGTAGCACCGAGCGCACTGGCGGCAATACCTGTCAGAACAGCAGTTTTCCATTTTCCGCGCAGAGCATCGAGAGCGAGCATACGATAGTCGGCAGATACTTTCATAAAAGCAACCTCCTGTCTGAAAACGGCAAGGATGTGTGAAAAGGGAGATGATATGCCACTTTAATTTAGATACGTTTGAAACGCTGAAAAAATTGCAGCATGAATGAATGAAAAAGAGGCTGTTGCACCGGCTTTTATCCGTGTGCAACAGCCCCTTCCTTTACTTCAGCAGCTTGTCCAGTTCATCATAAACGGATTTGACGTTCGTGCCGACAATGACCTGACAGGCGTTCTTCACCGGACGGATGATGCCTGTTGCGCCTGCCGCTTTTACAGCCTGCTCATTGACCTGACGGTAGTCCTTGACCTCAAAGCGCAGGCGGGTAGTGCAGTAGCTGGCGCTTACTATATCACGCCGCCAGCTTGTGCTGCATTTGCAGTGGAACAGACCAATGAACTGCTGCTTCATTTTACGTCCGCAGTTCGGACAGATCCGTTTGCTGGCTCCCATAAAAGTTTACTGGAGCTTGGCGATAATTTCATCAGCGGACATACCGCTGGCAAGTAGCTTTTTCAATACGGATTCCGCTTCGGCCTTTTTGGATTCTTCTGCGGCCTTTTTTTCGGCTGCAACCTTTTTTGCCTCTGCTTTAGAAAGTTCCTTTACTGCAACCTTCAGCGCAGATTTTTTGCTTTTCAACTGCTCTTTCAGTACGCTGATGTTGTCAGACAGCGCAGCGATCTCAGTTTCAATTTGTTCCTTGGCAGTAGTCTTTTCAGCAACAATAGCCGCATAGTCAACATTTGTTTTCTTGGTACGCACTGCATTCTTGCTTCCTTTTGGTCTAGCCATAATAGTCCCTCCACCTAGTATTGGAATTTACTAATATAAGTATATTCTTTCTGCCTCGAAATGGCAATACTTTCTTAGACAACAAGAGCAGAGCTTTTGCGAGGCCCCGCTCTTATTGCTGCCGTTAAGCAGAAAATGAAGGAGATCTATCTTTCAAAACCGCCTGCGGACTGCTGCAGCGACGGGGAGCCACAACAAACCCATCAGACAGGCTTTGGAAGAAGTAAATTTTTCGAATCTGCTTGTAGAAAACGGCGGTCTATGATAGCATGAAACCAAAGAAAAACAGGAGGGCTTACACATGGTTTTACTGGTTGTGGATACACAGAAAGGTATCGTGGATGAACGCCTGTATGCGTTTGAAACGTTTGTCAGCAACATCAGGAAACTGATCCGGACTGCCCGCGAACAGGGAATCGAGGTCGTCTATGTCCAGCATGACGATGGACCCGGCACTGGCTTTTCCATCGGGGACGATGAATTTGAGGTCTATTCCGGGTTTGCGCCACTGCTGACTGAAAAACGGTTCGTCAAAACCGTATGCAGTGCGTTCAAAAAAGAAAGCGGTCTGCTGGAATATCTGACGGAAAAGGGCGAAAAAGATGTGATGGTCTGCGGCATCATGACGGACTTTTGCATCAATGCAACGGTGGAGGCGGGCTTTGAGCATGGCCTGCACATGATCGTTCCTGCCTATGCAAATTCCACGCAGGACAACGAGTACATGACAGGGGAGCAGAGCTACCACTATTACAATGAATTCCTCTGGCCGGACCGCTATGCCGACTGTGTGCCCATGGACAAGGCGCTGGAGCTGCTCAAAAAGTGAGGTGTTTACAATGATTTCTGAAAAAGTAAAAAATCAGATTCAAGTGGTGCAGGGTGATATTACCAAACTGGACTGTGACGGCATCGTGAATGCGGCCAATCGGAGTCTGCTGGGTGGCGGCGGTGTGGATGGTGCCATCCACCGGGCAGCAGGGCCGGAACTGTTGGCGGAGTGCCGCACGCTGCACGGCTGCCGCACCGGCGAAGCAAAAATCACTAAGGGCTACCGGTTGAAAGCAAAGTATATCATTCATACGGTAGGCCCGATTTATTCCGGCACAGCAGAGGATGCCGCGCAGCTGGCGGACTGCTACCGCAATTCGCTGAACCTTGCCAAAGAGCATGATGTCCATAGCATTGCGTTCCCGGCAATTTCGACCGGCGTGTATGGCTACCCGCTGGAGGATGCCACAGCGATTGCAGTTAAAACGGTGGCGCAGTGGCTGGAAAATCACGCGGATTACGCCATGCAGGTGATTTTCTGCTGCTTCGATGCCCGGACGGAGCGGGTGTATCAGGCAAGAGCTCTGCAACAGTGAAAGCGGCAGGATGGTCGTGGAACTGTATCTTGGTAAACAGGATGGGCATGGCTCCCGAATCCTGTACTGAAAATGGAGAAAAACGTTGAAATACAGAGAAATCGCAGACGGCATTTTTGTTGACCGTCCCAACCGCTTTATTGCCCATGTGGAAGTGAATGGAGCAGTGGAAACCGTCCATGTCAAGAACACCGGGCGGTGCAAGGAACTGCTACTGCCCGGTACGGCGGTTCGGCTGGAAGTGTCAGATAACCCGAAACGCAAAACAAAATACGACCTTGTGGCGGTACATAAGCAGGGGCTTGGCTGGGTCAACATGGACAGTCAGGCACCCAACAAGGTAGTAGGAGAGTGGCTTGCAAAACAGGGCTACGACTATATCAAGCCGGAATTCACCTATGGGAAGTCCCGCATCGACTTTTATATGGAAAAGGGCGAGCAAAAGTATCTGATGGAAGTCAAGGGCTGCACACTGGAAGTGGACGGTATCGGCTACTTCCCGGATGCACCTACCGAGCGCGGTGTGAAGCACCTGCACGAGCTGGCGCAGGCACAGCAGGCAGGGTATCGGTGCGCAGTGGCTTTCGTGATTCAGATGGAAGTCATCACCGAGGTGCGGCCAAATGTCAGCACACAGCCGGAGTTTGGTACGGCACTGGCCGAAGCAAAGGCCGCAGGTGTGCGGGTGCTGTTTCTGCTCTGCCGTGTGGGACGTAACAGCTTGGAAATCGTGGAGCAGCGGGAAGGCTGAAAAATTTTTCAGAAAACCTCTTGACCCTGACGCAGCGTCATAGCGTATACTGTGGCTGTCGCAAGGGAGGACAGCAAGATGATGACAGTGAACGAAGTGAGCAAGCGGACCGGAGTGAGCATCCGGACCCTGCAATATTACGATAAAATCGGTCTGCTGCGCGCGGCGGGCCGTACCGAAGCAGGCTATCGGCTGTATGACGATGCCGCGCTGGAACGTTTGCAGCAGATCTTATTGTTCCGGGAACTGGAATTTCCGCTGAAGGATATCCAGAAAATCGTGGAGAACCCGGCTTTTGACCGGCAGAAGGCACTGGAACAACAGATCACACTTCTGACATTGAAAAAGCAGCATCTGGAAAATCTGATCGGCCTTGCGCAGAAAATTCGAACCACAGGAGGAATGGTTATGGACTTTACCGCATTTGATACGCAGAAGGTCAAGAAGTATACCGAGCAGGCCAAAAAGGAATGGGGCGAAACGCCGGAATACAAAGAGTTTGAGGAAAAAACTGCCCATAAGACCGAGAAAGAGGTCAAGGACATGAGCAGTCAACTGATGGATATCGTGGCGGCATTCGGCGGGATGCAGAGCAAAGACCCGGCGGACTCTGAAGTGCAGGCACAGGTGAAGAAGCTGCAGGAGTTTATCACAGAGCACTACTATAACTGTTCCAAGGTGATCCTGAATCAGCTGGGGCAGATGTATGGGGCAGGCGGAGCATTTACGGAAAACATCAATGCTGCCGGCGGTGCCGGTGCCGCAGAATTTGCGCAGAAAGCCATTGAGATTTATTGCAAGTGAGCCCAAAAACGCTTTGCGTGATTCAGTTACAGAAATCATAAATAGGAAATGTTATCATATAGATACAAGAAACACACCGATAACATTCCGATGGAGGATTTCGATATGAAGGCAAAGTTTTACATCTGCAATCACTGTGGCAACCTCGTCACTACCATCCATAACGCAGGCGTTCCGCTGGTCTGCTGCGGGGAGAAAATGAAAGAGCTGGTTCCCAATACGGTGGAAGCCAGCGGCGAGAAGCATCTGCCGGTGGCAGAGCTTTCCGACAGTCGTCTCACGGTCACAGTGGGCGCGGTGGAGCACCCCATGGCGGATGTTCACTATATTCAGTGGATTTTTTTGGAGACTGAGAACGGCGGGCAGATCCGCTATCTGAATCCGGGGCAGGCTCCCAACGCGGTGTTTGAACTGGGAAGTGAAAAGCCGGTGGCCGTTTACGCATACTGCAATCTGCATGGGCTCTGGATGACGAAACTCTGATACAATCAATGCAAACGGGGAGTGATTTGATGTCACTCCCTGTTTTTTGATGAGAACTTTATGCGGTTCTTTTGGTTCGGAACTGTGTATAAATGGGATGGATATCTGCTGAACGGAGATGCACCGCATAACAACCATCTGAGGGAAAGACTGACGTTTCTTGCACAGGAATTAGAAAAGATTACGTCGGACCTCCCGGTATGGGGATAGGAAAAGCAAAATCCTCTTTTTCAATGCCCAAAAGCGTGGTAGAATAGGTAAAAGATTCAGTATCTGAAAAACGGAGCGCGCAACAATGAAGATTCTGGTCAGCGCCTGCCTGCTGGGCGAAAACTGCAAATACAGCGGCGGAAACAATTACAATCAGGCGGTCTGTGATTTTGCGCGGGGGCATCAGGTGGTTCCGGTCTGCCCGGAGGTGCTGGGCGGCCTGCCCACACCGCGGTGCCCGGCGGAAATCGTGCAGGGTGTTGTCACGAACAAAGAGGGCATCAATGTGGACCGGGAGTTCCGAGCGGGCGCAGCCAAGGCCCTTGCCATCGCAAAAGAAAATGGGGTGGAGCTTGCCATCCTGCAATCCCGCAGTCCCAGCTGCGGCGTGAAGGAAATCTACGACGGAACGTTTTCTGGGACAAAGATTCCCGGACAGGGTGTTTTTGCCAAGATGCTGATGGACGAAGGCATCCGTGTTCTGGATGCCGGGGAATTGCCTAAAATTATCTTGAAAAATGAGGACGGAAAATGTCAATCAGACTGATTTGCAGCGACATTGACGGTACGCTGCTGCAATACGGCAAAAAGAAACTGGAAGACGAGATCTTTGAGCAGATACGGGAGCTGCATCGGCGCGGCATTCTGTTTTGCCCGGCATCCGGTCGGCAGTATACCAGCCTGCGCAAGCTCTTTGCACCGGTGGCGGACTGCTGTGTGTTTCTCTGCGAAAACGGCGGCGTGATCTATAAGGACGAACAGTGCATCGCCAAGAATCCGATGCCGCGTGCATTGGCCGAAGAAATCGCCAACGACCTGTGGACCCGCAGCGACGGGCAGGGCGAAGTGATGCTTTCCGGCCAGAATACTGCATACCTGATGGAGCGGGGTCTGGGAATGCTCAAGCGTATTCAGTTCATCGGGAACAATTATCAAATCATCCATGACCCTTCCGAGGTGCCGGAGGAGATCACAAAAGTATCGGTGTATCTGCACGAAGGCGTAGAATCTTACACGGAACGGTTTGTCCCACGATGGAAAGAGGCGAACTGCGCTGTGGCAGGGTCGTACTGGATCGACACCACCTTTGCCAACAAGGGCATCGGTGTGCGCAGCATCTGCAAAACTCTGGACATCGACCTTGCCGATGTGATGGCTTTTGGCGACAATTATAACGATGTGTCGATGCTGGACATTGTGGGTGTGCCCTACATTATGGATGGTGCCGCCGCACCGCTGCGGGAAAAGTACCCGAACCATACACCCCGCCCAGAGGATGTGCTGCGGGAGTTCTTGAAGCAAGCGTAAATTTGGAACGCGCACGTTCCAAATTTGAAATGATACGATACAAGCTGCACGGCTCTGCTGGAAGAACTGCGCTGACAGGAGAATTTTATGACAGAGCGTTATTGTGAGGGTGAACGGTTTGCTGACCTGTCGTTCACCGAGGAGGCTTTTGAGGATTGCGACTTTACCGACTGCGTGTTTGTGGATTGCTCCTTTACCAAATGCGAACTGGATCATACCACGCTGAACGAGTGCAAATTCGTGCGGTGTGAGATCACAGGTCTGCGCAGCACCCATTCTTCGGTGCAATCGCTGGATTTTGAGGACTGCCGCCTGAATGAAATTGAGTGGGCACCGCTGATGTCCAACGGTGCCTTCCCGGACCCTATCCACACGCTGAAAGAGTGCAGTCTGAAATATAACACCTTCACCGAAATGAACTTTAACCGCTTCGACTTTTCGGACGGCAACGAAATTGTCGGCTCCATGTTTGCCAAATGCGAGATGCAGCTGGCGAATTTCAAGGGTGTAGAACTTCACGAAACGGAGTTCTACCAGTGTGATCTGCGCAAGGCGGATTTCCGGGATGCTACAGGCTATAAGGTGGACATTCTGGGCAGCCGCCTGAAGGATGCGAAATTTTCCCTGCCGGAAGCGGTGAATCTGCTGGCAGATTTGAAGATCAAGCTGTCGTAAGAAGGAGAAAAAATGCGTCAACTCATCATTGCACGAAAAGATCTGCAGATGTCGCCTGGCAAGCTGGCGGCGCAGTGCTGCCACGCTTCGCTGGCGTTCCTCACCGACCCCATCGGCATGGGACAGGGCGTGGAACCCATCGAGAAAGACGGAGAAATTACCGGCTATCGGGCAGAAATCATGTTGGAGAAAGCAACCTATGAAGAATGGTTCGATGGCTCTTTTACCAAAACTATCTGCGGGGCAAAGAACCGCAATCAACTGCTGAAAGCAAAGACAATTGCCGAGGAATTGGGACTGGTGGAAAACAAAGACTTCTTCCTTATCCGGGATGCCTGCCACACCGAGCTGGAGCCGGAAGAATTTGATGAAAACGGAGAAGGCATGACCCTGACCTGCGTCGGTTTCCGCCCGCTGCCGGATGAAATTGCACACCAGATCAGCCATAAGTTCCATTTGTATTGAGTGCTGGTTCGCGGAATAATAAAAATAGTCCCGGCCATTCTCCTGTGATTTGCAGGAAAATGGTCGGGATATTTTGCTTTTTATTGAAGATTCATCCACGCCGCCAGTGCATCCGCTGTCTGCTGTTGCCGGAGATAACAGGCGCGCCGTCGCCCTTCTGGGCACCGTAGCTGCCGAATCCGGCATGACAGCCGCCGTCAATGACCGTTTCGGTAGTGTTCTGCGGAAGATTTATGCGGTCGGCTTCGTACTTTTCGCGGTTCAGTACGCCGTCCTCGGCAAGGTCGTGCAGGAGAGGAGCATAGGCGGTGTTTTCCACCTTGCCGCCCGGATAGAAGATCAGCCCGGCAGTGGGGGATTCCGGCACAAAGACCCAGTTGCCATCCTGTTCGGTGACGGTCACAAAGCGGTCCGATACCAGCGCATCCTCGGCGGCGGGGTCGGCGTGGTAGTAATCGTTGACGTAAATGCCGAATGCGATGCAGACGGCCAGCAAAACAGCCAGCAGGCAGAGGAACACTCTGCGGGGAAACGATTTTTTCTTCTGGTTCTTCATAGAACTCCTTTATTTTATAAGCATTTTCCACAGTCACTGCAGCCGTTGCAGATCAACTTGCTGCCGCAGGTCTCGCAGTTTGCGCGGAAATGCGGCACATATAAATCCTCTTGCGGGATGGGGTAACCCCAGTCGTCCACGAGGTCAAAACGGATGGGACTTCCCTGAAAGTTCATACCGGATTTATAAGCCATCCGGCTTTGCAGCTGCTTGCTGGGCAGGTGGTAGCGTTTACCGTCTTTGATGAACACAGTGCCGGTCTCGATAAAGCAGAATGTCACGTTGGCATCCACACATTCCTGCCGGAGAGACTTGACCCAATCAAAATTGCAGGGGCGGGCACCATCGTAGTTTTCGCCGCCGCAGATGACCTGCTCGATCTGCCCGGCGGAAAGGTACTGCCGGATGCTTACTGGCCCGATGAAGGGCGCGCACATGATGCCCTTGTGCTTGAAGGGCAGGTCAAACAGAATGGGAATGCGCTCATCGGCGCGGCGCTGATTTTCACAGGTGACGTTGAAAAAGATGTTGTCCCAACCGCTGCCCCAGTCCGGCGGCAGGCACTCCCGTACCCGCTGCGGCCGTTTGGTGAGCAGAAAAAACACCACATCGCTGCGTTGGCGCATGATGTCCCACGCCTCAGCCCGCCACGGGTCGGCTTCTTCCAAGAAGAAATCCGAGGTCATGCAGACCCGGATCTGCTCACCACTCTGGATTTTGTAGTGTCCGGTGCGGTCTTTCTGGAGCGGATAGGAAAAGCCGCTTTTCGTTTTGTAGATCTCGGCTCCGTTCTGGTCCCGCATCCGGTCGAGAAAATACATGTAGCAGTTCTGGCAGCCCTCGCTGCACTTGACGCAGCCGTGCCATGGATTCCAGATGTCGTGCAGGAAGCTCACCTTCTTTCTGTACCTATTATTATAATAGCTGCGCGGACAGGAAACAAGAGCACCCCTTGCACCGCCCCATCGGATGTGATAAGATTAAACAAAATTTAATAACGCTTTGTATGAAAACAACTTTAGATAGAATTCCAGGATGATACAACAGAAAGGAATTTGACTATGGCACGATATAGCGTGAATAATTATACGGTGGATGTGCTTTTGGCGGATATAAAATCCGGTAATATTGCGATTCCGGAAATGCAACGTCCATTTGTATGGGACGCAACGCAAGTGCGTGATTTGATGGATTCGCTCTATAAGGGCTTTCCGGTCGGATATATTATCGTATGGCAAAATCCAAGTGTAAAGTTGAAAGACGGAACAGTTGCAATAGGGAAAAAAGTTCTGATCGACGGGCAACAGCGTATTACTGCTATGGCGGCTGCAATTGTGGGACAGGAGGTTTTAGACAGCCACTATAAATGGAAACGGGTCTGTATTGCGTTTAACCCCATTGACGAAATATTTGAAGTGGCAAATTCCGCAAATCAAAAAAGCAGTAAATGGATTCCGGATATTGCAAAAGTGCTGGATGTGTCCTTTGGTTCTTTTTCTTTTGTGATGGAATATTGCCAGAAAAACGGAATTATGGACAAAGCACAGGAAATCAATGACACAATCAATCGGTTGAGGGCAATACAAAATAATAGCATTGGTGTTATTACGCTGGCAGAAGATTTGGATATTGACAGTGTAACGGAAATTTTTATTCGGATCAATTCTAAGGGTGTGGTTCTGTCGCAAGCAGATTTTGCAATGTCTAAGATTTCTTCGAATGAAATATATAATGGAAATGTGACCCGAAAAACGATCGATTACTTCTGTCATTTGTTGGAGTCTCCGGAGGATTTGAAAGAAATCAAGAAAAATGATGCTGAATTTGCGGCGAGACCGGAATTCGAAGCTATAAAGTGGGCAGCTGCAAAGAATGCACCGATTTATCGCACATGTTATACGGATATTCTTCGTGTTGCATTTACATATAAATTCAAGCGAGGAAAGCTAGCAGATTTGGTTAGCTTGCTTTCAGGTCGAGATTTTGAAACGCGTGAATTTAAGATCGAAATAGAAGAAAGCTCGTTCAATCAATTACATGAGGCAGTTCTGCAAGCGGTGAATCAGACAAATTACGAACGGTATTTGATGATTGTGCGCTCAGCGGGAATTGTGAAAAAATCGCTGATTCGTTCACAAAATGTTTTGAACTTTGGCTATGCGCTTTTTCTTGCACTTCGTGAACGAAAAGTGGATAGTAATCAAATTGAAAAGATTGTACGCAAGTGGCTGGCTTTGTCTATTTTGACGGGAAGATATTCTTCTGGCTCGCCAGAGTCTGCATTTGATTACGACATTAAGAGATTCTTTGCTTATGATGATCCGATGCAGTACCTGAATATCACAGAGGCGGGCGAATTATCTGAGGCGTACTGGAAGGTAAATCTTGTTCAACGGCTGAACACATCGGTTGCGAGCAGTCCATATTTTAATATGTTCCTTGTGGCACAGGTCAAGGCACACGATAAAGGCTTTTTGTCGATGGAAATTGATATTGAGTCCATGTTGGAAAACAGAGGCGATATTCACCATTTGTTCCCGAAAAATTACTTGATAAAAAATGGAATTGTGCAAGCACAATACAATCAAATTGCGAATTATGCTTTTATTCAACAGGAAATCAACATTAAAATTAAAGATAGTTCGCCAGCCCACTATATGACTGAAGTGATAGGGCAATGCAATACGAAAAAGCCTGTTTATGGTGGAATCATAGAACAAGATAGGCTGGCTGAAAATCTTAAACAGAATTGTATTCCAGACGGATTTGAAAGCATGGAGATTGGCGACTATCAGGATTTTCTACAAAGGCGTCGGGAACTGATGGCCGAGAAAATACATCAATACTATGATTCTCTCTGATTTCAAAGGCGAAACTTGATATAAAGGAATGCACTTCGCAATGCGGTCTCTCTGGGCGGCGACAGCGACACCCTTGCCTGTATCACCGGCGGCATTGCTGAAGCCTTTTATGGGATGCCGCAG
>OHYP01000895.1_pt1 | contig 12346 bp, 8 predicted proteins | sample 1580341 | NCBI WGS metagenome assembly OHYP01 (sample SAMEA3882509, study PRJEB24775) | human gut metagenome | biome: human-associated habitat; feature: intestine environment; material: feces | place: Netherlands | collected 2009/2010 | reverse complement strand
CTGTACGTCCTCCACTGCGCAGATCGCCATGTAGGCATCGTGCGCTTCGCAGGCTTCGTACATCTTTTTCAGGTACGCCGGGCGCACCACATCGTCGCTGTCAATAAAGGCATAATAACGGCCGCGGGCCATATCAATGCCGGTGTTGCGCGCGCCGGAAAGTCCCTGGTTCTCCTGGTGCACCACTTTAATGCGGTTGTCCCGCTTGGCAAGGCGGTCACACAAAGCGCCGCTGCCATCCGTTGCGCCGTCATCGATCAGCAGCACTTCGATCGTGCCGTAGCTGGCCGGGAAATCCTGGTCCAGAATGCTCTGCACGCACTCTTCCAGCCAGGGCTCTGCGTTGTAAATGGGAACGATCACACTAACTGCAATATGTTCCATCTTGTTTTTCCCCCTCATTCCTCAGTCCGTTTTGCTGCCATGCAGCTTGCCGCGGGCGTGTGCCAGCGTGTAGGTCAGCCCCGGTGCGGCGCAGAACAGCACAGCGCGCGCTTTTTCGGCACCGGGCACATGCGGGCAGCGCAGGATGTCCGGCAAAATGCTGTCCAGATGCTTTTTGTGCTTCAAAAATTCCGGTTTCAGCTTTGCCATGGCTCCGGCCTCGCTGGCCTGGCACCAGAACAGGTAAAACACCTTCCAGTACCATGCCACGGCCCATTCATAATAACCTTTATATTCGGTTTTGTCCGGCTGCGCGGCAAACCAGCCCAGCCAGTTCCAGTACATTTTCAAATCATCCAGCCGCCGCGGCGGAAACAGCACCTCGGTCATCTGGCCGCCGCGCCGCCGGTAGTGGTACAGCACGCGCGGCACACAGTAAACATACTCGCCGTCATACACGCGGTGCAGCTCGCTGGCGTCATCGCCAAAGAACATGGTTTCGTCAAAATGCACGCCTTTATCGCGGAACAGGCGGATGTCAAACAGCTTGTTCCAGCACAGCAGCCCGTAAAAGCCGCAGCCATATTTCCTATGGAAAATGCCAAAAGCTCCGTGTTATCATCTATTCTGTATCCGTTTTTCTGTGCGAAATTGTTTTCTGCCAGAAGTGTCTCTGCCATGATGACAACAGCAACCGAAAGACTTAAAACTATTACCTCTGAGGCCTTTTGAACTGAAAAAACTGCCTCGAAATCCGGTATATACCACCGCGGCATGCCGGGCTCAACTGCTGAAAGAGTCGGCACTCCCCACTCCTTTACCGGTCCAAAATATGTAAAAAGCGCGCCTGTTACCATGAGCACAACCGCCATAGGAAACTTTGGAACAAGCCTCTTACTCACAACCAAAATGGCAAGCGCTACAATCCCCATGACAAGTGCGGCTGCATTTATGTGGTGTAAGGCCTCCCATATATGCTCAGACAGTTCAAAAAGCTCTCCGGTTCCTGCCGCAGAGCCCATGAGCTTTGGCGCCTGCATCAGTATGATTGTAGTACATATGCCTGTGATAAATCCGCCCATAACCGGCGCAGATATGTAGTTCACCAGCTTTCCGGCATTCATGAAGTAAAATGCCAAAAGCCACAGTGCCACAAAAAATGTAAACACCGGTACAACCGTCATGGCCTCTTTGCTTCCTGCCTCTATTCCCATGCCAAGCACTGCTGCTCCGACAAGCGCCGCCGGAGCAGCATCCACACCGAATATAAACTGCGGTGATGTGGAAAACAGAGCAAACAATATGATTGGGAATACCGAGCCATACAAGCCATATACCGCCGGTAGCCCGGATATCTGCGCATAGCCCATCGATATAGGAATCGAAACCGCCATGATGATGATTCCCGCAAGAATGTCCTTTGGGAGATTTTTCTTGTCGTAGTTTTTGAGTGTTGGTGCAACTGATAATTTTTGTTTCATTTAGATTTGTGCCTTCTTTATCAATACTTTCTTTCCTTCAAATGCGAAACCATAATGTTGAATTGCTTCTCTTTTATATCCTCGTTCCAAAAGCTTTGCATCATAATTTTTCTCTTCAATCTGCTTCAAAGCACTATCCGCAGTCATATCCAGTGATGTCTCCTCTTGCGAATCAATAACCTTAAATTCTATTATTACAGCCTGCGAATTTTTATCACGTGGAATGATCATCACATCATATCTGCCATAGCCACTTTCACGGTTTGACTGCACTTCATATTTATCTCTAAGCTCGACCAGCAGGCCTAAGACAAAACCATGATAAAATCTCTCCGGTTCAGATTTTCCCGAAGGATGCTTTCCGCTGTCAAAGCTGCTGAAGGTAGATAAAGCGACCTCATTCATGTATATGTTCATTTCCTTTACATTGCCTCTAAGCAATGCCCTTATGAATCCATTATAATTCGAAACAGAGGCATTAAACCATCCTCTGAACATATTTGAAAACATACTTACGGTTTCAAGATTTGTAATGCTCAGATGATACCACGGTTCAAGCGTAAGACCTCTTTTTTCTAAGGAATCAACCTTTAAATAACCGCTGGCAAGCAAAAGACTCCAAATGGCATTTTCATCGTTATCGAGCTGTTCAAACACCAGTTGTTCGTCAATGCTAACCTCCACAGAATCGCCTTCCAGAAGTGTTTCCATCATAGATTTTATTTCTGCAGATGCTGTTCTGATCAAACGATTTACCAGACCGTTTGAGCTGGTAGATGCCCAGTATGGACTTATCTGTTTTTCCTTTAGAAAATTCGTTATAGACCATGGATTATAAATATCACTGTGATTTCCAAATTTAAAACCGTCATACCATTTTTTTACAGTATCTTTTTCACCGGACAGACCATACTCTTCCATTGCATCAAAAACTTCATTCTCTGTAAATCCAAAGCTCGTTGCATAACTGCTTGAGGTCGTGGTTATTACATTCAGATTATTGAGGTCTGAAAAAATTGATTCCTTTGATACACGCGTGATTCCTGTCATAATAGCACGCTCCATATACGGATTTGTCTTGAACGTTGCATTAAACAGGCTTCTTATATATGCAGTAAACTCATTCCAATATCCATGAAGATATGCCTCCTGTATAGGAGTATCATACTCATCAAGGATAATTATCGTCTTCTTTCCCCAGTAACGATGAAAATACTCACACAAAATATTTAATTTTAATCCACTCTCAGCATCACCCATCCTGGTATTTGTTCCTTCAAAATCAGCTATTTCGTCTGCTGTCAGAGTATCCCCCTCAAGCAGATATCTGTGCCTTTTGTAAACAGCCTCTATCTGTGCTTTTATCTGGATTTTTGCATCTCCCAGATTGTCGGCCTTAACCGAAGCAAAGCTCATAAAAATCACAGGATAAGTACCCTGAATTTTTCGATAGTCCTCATCCTCCCATATAGACAATGAATCAAACAAATCGCTCCTGTCCTTATACTGATTTGAAAAAAAGCAGTTAAGCATGCTCATATTAAGTGTTTTTCCAAAACGCCTCGGACGCGTGATGAGAGTCACATCATCCTTTGAATCCCACCATTCCTTTATAAAGCTCGTTTTGTCCACAAAAAAGCAATTATCTTCTATAACAGAAGCAAAATCCTGTTTCCCAATACCAATCGTTTTTACCATATCTGACTCCCTGTATAGTCTCAAATCATTGTTTTATATATGATATTATAGCCAATACAATTATGCACTGCAAGAAACAAATATACTCTTCTTAATCACGTTTTTAAACATAGATTAAGAAGAGTATAATCTCTTTTATCGTATTAAATTATAACTACTTAATCGCAGCCTCAACCTCGCCCTTCTCAGGCATCACGCGAAGTGCGCCCTTTCTCGTGGTAATAAGAGAAGCTGCTGCATTTGCGAATGTGAGCATCTTTTTCACATCGTCATCCTTCCGGTCATTGATACCATGCTCCAACACATCGTGAAGCAGGCATGCACAGAAAGTATCTCCTGCACCTGTAGTCTCGACAGTGTCATCTCGCAGGAACGGAGCTGCCTCCACGATATGTCCGTCAAAAAATGCCATACTTCCGTTTTTGCCCATGGTGGCACAGATAAACGGAATGTGATACTCATCTATGAGCTTCTTCACACCTGTCTTTATGTCCTTTTCACCTGTCATGAATTCAATCTCATCATCAGATATTTTTAAGATGTCACACTGACTCAGGCCCCAGCTTATCTTCTCTTTTGCATCTTCCATGCTCTTCCAGAGCGGTTTGCGCAGATTAGGGTCAAAGGAAATCAGTGCGCCTGCCTCTTTTGCGGCAGCTATTGCATGCTTTGTCGCATTCTCACAGATCTGATCTGTCATTGAAAGACTTCCGAAGTGGAAAATTTTTGCGTTTCTCACAAGGGATAAATCCACCTCATCCGCTGTCAGCATCATATCTGCTCCCGGATTTCTGTAAAATGAGAAATCTCTGTCTCCGTCTGCTGCGGTCTGTACAAATGCAAGAGTGGTATGGACATTGTCATCATAGCGCACGCCTGTTGTGTCAATGCCCTGCTCCTTTACGGCATCAACAAGCAGCCTTCCGAACGCATCCTGCCCCACTTTTCCGATGAAAGCAGTCTGATGACCGAGCTTTTGAAGCATGGCAAGCACGTTACATGGAGCTCCACCCGGATTAGCCTCAAAAAGCTTATTGTCCTGCGCACTTGTACCGTTTTCTGTAAAATCTATAAGTAATTCACCTAATGCAACTACATCCATATTGTACCTCTTTCTTTCCTGTCAAAATATCCTGTATATTATTCTACAAATAACCGGACCAATAATTTGTCCGGTTATTATTTGTATGCTCTACTGATATGCTGTCATATTACAAAATTATATCATATTTTTCAATATCCACAACAGCACTTCCGTCACAGTTAAAGCTGATTCCGTCTGCCTGAAGAGGTGTACAGATAGCTGTGGTTGCGACCTGCTGTCCGTCATTGATAAAGAGCTCTATAGACTGTCTGTCCATGATGAAACGAAGCTTTAGCTTTCTGTCTGTATCTGCGATTTTAATTTTTCTGACACAGACGACATCCTTTGTGACGCCACAGCAGGTACGATCAATCTCGAGCACGCCTGCGACTCTGTTGTAGGTAAACGCTGTGCTATACTCATCATCGCATGCCATTTCAACAGTGAAGTTATGGTACTCCTCGCCTGAAAGCTCCACTGTCATGTCGAGAGTGCGGCCCTTTATGCCATCAAAGGTCGTGTAGCAGTCTATTTTTTTATCTGTATAATGACACTTGTTTGCACGATAATTTTCTATTTCCTTAACCGGCTTCTGCCAGATGCGGCCGTCCTTTATTTCAAGCTCACGAGGCAGTGTCATCATACCCTGCCAATCCTGCGAATCAGGAACGACACATGCATCCCACGACTTCATCCAGGCAATCATCACGCGACGTCCGTCCGGAAGCAGTGTAGTCTGCGGTGCATAAAAGTCCATGCCATAGTCAAGTGTGTGCGGCTCTTCCTTGATAAATACATGATTTTCTTTATCATAATCCCCCAGAAAATATACAGAGTTGTGTCCGTTATGAAACTCATATTTGTCTGCCTTCATACTCTGCGGTGAACAGATGAGCACATGCTTATCCTCCAGCCCAAAGAAGTCCGGGCACTCCCACATGGTACCTATTTTGCCTGTGCTGTTTGCCGCAAGGATTGTCTCAAACTGCCAATCGGTCAGGTTTTTTGAAGAGCAGAGCACTACCTGTCCCACATTGTTTAAGTCCTTGCTTCCAACTATAAGATAATATGTGTCATCCTCTTTCCATATTTTAGGGTCACGGAAATCGATTCTGCTGCAGTTTTCAGGAAGCATATCGCCTGTCACAACAGGATTATTCTCATGCTTCACATAATTAAGTCCGTCTCCAAATGCGATGCACTGGTTCTGTCTCTCCTGCTCACTGCCGTCAGGAAGTTTAATCCTTGTGACACCTGTGTATACAAGCACATGCTTACCATCTGCCTCAATGGCACTTCCTGAGAAACATCCTTTTTTATCATATTCCTCGTCAGGTGCCAGAACACACGGAAGCTGCTCCCATTTAATCATATCGCTTGTCGTACTATGCCCCCAATGCATAGGTCCCCACTCACGCAGATATGGATAGTACTGATAAAACAGATGAATTTTTCCGTTATAGACAGAAAATCCATTCGGATCATTAATCCATCCTGCCGGTGCACTGATATGAAACAAAGGTTTACTCTCTTTATCTGTAGCAGCTATTTTTTTTGCCTCGTAGCTTCTTGCTTTTTCCAATAATTCGCTCATTCAAATCCTCCAATTCTGTTTGCTTTGCCGGTAATACAGAATTATGAACAGTAACCTATTTGCCCTCTGACGTACTCTCAAGGGATTTCTGATAGCTGTCAAAATATTTCTGCTTTATCTTCAGATAATCCTGTAAACCATATTTATCAAGTTTCTTAAGGTATGAATCCCATTCCTTATCAATGCCGCCGTTTAATATCCAGTCGGCCTTTTTCTGCTCAGCATATTTCTTGATGTCTGTGTCGTACTGTGACACCTTGTTGGTGTCATCTATGCTCATGAACACGTTTGGATAGACATACTTACTGTTCATGTCCTTCAGATAAGCCTCATGCATGTTGTCAAGACGCCACTTGGCATCTGCAGGCTCTGTCACATAAACATCATAGTACTCGTTTAAAACAGCAAGCGGTCCGTTTACTGACTGTGCCTCACGCACTTCAACCGGTGACTGATCGCCCAGATCCATATGCTTTAACATCTGTCCGCCGTCAGCGTTTGTACTCATCTCAAATATATTGAACGAATCTTTCTCACCGTATGTTCCCCAGTTATTCTGTGGAGACTGGATTGGAGCATACATCTGATCAATCCACGCGGCTGCCAAAGCCGTATCCCTGCAGCTTGATGTCAGTACGCATCGTCCTCTGTCGAAACCACTCGTCTCACTGTTGTTCTGTCTGGTGATATTTCTGACTCCGTCAGGTCCTGTGAGAGCAGGAAGCATGACGTAATCTGTGTTATTGTCAATATTTGCAATGTCCCATGTAAAGCAGAGCCCGTATCTGTGGTTTTTACCCTTTGCTACGTAGGTTGACCACTCCTGTGTAAATGCCTCAGGGTCAATCAAATCCTCTGTGACAAGCTTGTGAAGCCACTCGATACCCTCCTTGTAGCCCTCCTGTGTCGGAGCATAGATGACTTTTCCCTCATCTGTTACTGCAAAGTGGTCACCTGTATCACCATAACCCTCACCAAAGCCGTTCATGAGGATGGCTGGATCCTGGTCACCGTTGTTTATAATAAATGACATAGGAATAACCCCGCCCTCGATATCAAACTCTTTCTCAAGCTCGTCTGCATGATCTCTGAATGCAATAAGCACCTGCTCGAGCTCATCTGTAGTGGTCGGCACCTCAAGTCCCAGATAATCAAGCCATTTCTTGTTGATATAAGGTATATCTCCGATTGCCTGAATTGCCTCTTTTCCTGCACCAAGCTGCTCTATCCATGGAAATGAATAGATATGTCCGTCAGGTGCGGTACACATTGTCCTATATTCAGGATATTTCTCAAAAACTGCCTGAAGATTAGGCATATATTTGTCAATCAGATTCTCAACCGGAATGATAATACCCTGCTTTGCATATCTGAGCAGGTCGTAATCACTCATACCTGCATTAAACAGTCCATCCGGCAGATTACCAAACTGCGCCAATGCCAGATTCTTCTTGTCAGAGAACTGGTCTGAAACGAAGCATGTCCAGTCGATATGCACGTTGGTCTGCTTCTCCATTCTCTTGAAGATAGTCCTCTCATTAGGATCCTGTGTGGATGTGGCCGGTGCACTTGTGATAAATGACAGCTCAGCCTTCTCCTTCAGAGGGAACTGCACATCTGATACCGGTGTGTCCGGATTTGTCTCAGCATTTAAGCTCTGCTGCTTTCCACAGCCTGCCACACCTGTCAGCATTGCAAGTGTAAGCGAAAGTGTAATTAATTTTTTGAAGCTTCTTTTTTTCATATCCATACTCATCCTTTCTGTTAGCCCTTAACAGATCCAACCATGATTCCTTTATCAAAATATTTCTGGAAAAATGGATACATAATCAAAAGTGGTAAACTTGATACAACAATTGTAGCGTACTTGAGCTGCTCTGCAACCTTTGCCATCTCAGCTGTGCTCTGGATATCTGCAATCATGCCCGGCTGAGGTGTATTCTGCACGAGAATTGAACGCAGTACAAGCTGTAATGGCTGGAGATTTGCGTCATTCAGGTAAATCATTGCATCAAAGTAGCTGTTCCACATTCCTACAAATGACCAGAGCATAAGCACCGCAATAATCGGCTTACAAACCGGAAGCATAATCTTAAAGAAATGCTGTATTTCATTTGCTCCGTCTATGGCTGATGCCTCACGAAGCTCATTTGGCACTGACTGATAATAGGTTCTCGCCAAAATCATATTCCACACATTGAAAGCTCCCGGAATGAGGATTGCCCAGACGGTGTTTACCATATGGAGCTGATTTATAAGGATGAATGTAGGAATCATTCCTCCTCCAAAAAACATTGTGATAATAAAAATCACATTGAAAAATCTTCTTCCGACAAACTCCTTTTTAGACATAGGATATGCTGCCAGGATTGTGACAAATACTGAGATTGCCGCAAACACTATTGAGTAAAAAAACGAATTAAAAAATCCGCGCCATATCATGTCATTTTCCAGAACTCGTCTGTATGCATCAATAGTCCAGTCCTTTATGTTGAAGCTCAGTCCCTGGTTGTTAAGTACCGTCGGATCCATGAAAGATGCCAGCACTACATATACTAACGGAACAATTATTGCAAGCACAAACAACCCAAGAAGTGTATATCCAATTCCAAGAACAATTTTATCAGTCCGTGAATATTTGATTTTTGTCGTCATATCTTTTTCCATTGCACTTTCCTCCTAGATTCCTTCACCATCGTTTAGCTTCTTTACAACCGCATTGACTATAATCAGCAATATTACGTTGATTACCGAGTTGAAAAGACCAACCGCTGTTGAATAACCATAGTCTCCATTCAAAAGTCCGATTCTGTATACATATGTAGAAAGAATTTCCGATGCCGGTAAGTTCATATCTGTCTGTAACGCATAGGCTTTCTCGAAACCGATACTCATAATATTTCCTGCCTGCAGGATGAACTGTATCACTATAATATTCTTAATAGCCGGAAGCTCAACATACCACATCTGCTGGAAGATGTTTGCGCCGTCCATTCTCGCTGCCTCCTCAAGCTCCTTGCTCGCATTGGATAATGCCGCTGTGTACATGATTGAAGCCCAGCCTGCTCCCTGCCAGATGCCGCTCGCTATGTAGATTGTCCTGAATGCAGCCGGCATTGTCATCCAGTTTGTGCTGATGCCGAGTATCTTGTTCATTGGTCCGATTGGTGATAAAAACATACGAACCATACCACAAAGTACAATAACTGAGATAAAATTTGGTGCGTAAATCAGAAGCTGTATCTTTTTCTTGATGCCCTCTTTGCGAATACGATTCAGAAGCAGTGCAAGTATAATCGGTACCGGAAATCCCCATAACAATCCGTAAATACTTACCTTTAACGTATTCATAAGGTAGTTCATAAAATCAGGTGATGATAAAAATCTCTTGAAATATTCAAGTCCGACCCATGGACTCCCCAGCACACCCTTTATGACATTGTAATCCTTGAATGCTATGAGCAGTCCGCCCATCGGAACATACTTGAATATAATTGTCAGTAAAAGTGCCGGCATAAGGAAAAATATGTACAACATCCAGTTTTTCTTCACATATGTCACTTTGCTTTTCAATGACTGCTTTTTTTCTTTCATTTGCTGTGACCTCCACTCTCTTTCACATTTTGTCTTTTTTACTTAATTTACGCTCTTGTGTAACCGGTAAAGTAACCGGTTACTTTGTAATTTGATAATACAATATCATTTATGCTGTGTCAATACTTTTCTCAAAAAAAGTAACCGGTTACTTTTTTGTTGATATTTTGGAAATTGCGCTGTATACTGTTTATAAACATTTGTAATATAAGTAATTTTTATAAGGAGACATCCCATGGGAAAAAAACAGGTTACATTTGCAGATATTGCGGAATATACACACTTTTCAAAAACAACGATTTCAAGATATTTCAATCATCCAGACTCTCTGACACTGGAGAATCAGGAAAAGATTTCCCGTGCGCTTGATGAGCTCGGCTATAAGAAGAATAAGCTCGCAAAGGTGCTTGCAAACGGTAAGAGCGAGTTTGTCGGCATAATAGTGCCAAACCTTTACCTGCACTACTACTCTGAGATGCTCACACAGCTTTTAGCCACCTACACTGACTATCACTATAAGTTTCTCATCTTTATGAGTGACAAGGGAGCGGCTGAGGAAGAAAACTACATTGATGAACTTTTAGCTTATCAGATAGAGGGTCTTATCGTGCTAAGTCACACTCTCTCATCTGAAAAGCTTGCTTCATACCACATTCCAATTGTCGCAATCGAGCGAGAATCCATGCATATAAGCAGTGTCACCTCCGACAACTATATGGGTGCGCTTCAGGCCACATCTCTTTTAATACGTGACAAATGTGATATCCTCATCCATATCAATGTAGATGTACCAAAGTATGTCCCGGCTTACGACAGAATCCGTGCGTTTGAGGACACCTGTACCGAGCACAATATTCCCTATGAGCTCAGTCTGAACGTATCCGGTGATTCGTACAACGATTTATTTTCTCAGATGAAGGTGATTTTTAACAATATAGATGAGAAATATCCTGATAAAAAGAAAGGGGTATTCCTGGCAAACGACACATATGCCAACATGTTTTTGAATCTTGTCATACAAAAATACGGCTGCTTTCCGGACAGCTATGAGATAGTCGGCTTCGACAATTCACCAATTGCCAACGAAGCCATAATTCCAATCACCACCATCGGCCAGCAGATAGATGTAATCGCAAGAACCGCCATGGATTTGCTCGTCAAGCAGATGGATAACCGCAAACAAAGAAAGCCTGAGCCAGATTTGGCGCCAACGCACAAAAAGATAGCGCCTGTGCTGATCCGCAGGGAGACAACCAGCTAGTACATCGTTTATGTGACATGTACCAGCCTAATTTTCTCCTGTTGCGTCCTGATATTCCCTGCTGCTCACACCACCCCATGAGTTTCTATCCGCTGAGAAAACCTCATTTGTGGTTTTATTTACAGCATAAAATCCCAGTAGCCTTGTATCTGAGCCACTAACCAACTGCTCATAAACAAACAAATCACACTGTCCATTTTCGGAAACTCTGTCATAAACTAACCTATTCTCATACGTATTTCCATCAGCCTCGCCAGTTTCGAAAACAGAATAAAAAGTACCTTTAGCTGTGGAACCGTTGCGAATAATACCGGCATCCCCGGCTGAGAGTATCCCTGCAGCTGACATGTAATCATATACGGCCATGCTTTCTGTATCCAGACTTTCGTCAGCGTTCTCATTTCCTGCATTCTTATTTTCTGTATTTTCAGAAGTGTCATTGTATGACTGTGAATTATTCTCAGTGCTGTTTTCACTGTCATTTGCACCACTATCACCAGCATCATTTCCACTGTCTCCGGTGCTGTCATCATCGTTTATAAGTCCAAACTTTATTGTTTCCTTAAATGTCAAATTTCGTCTCAGGAAAGGTCCAACCTTGATGTTATAATATTCATCAGTACTATATCCATCCGAAGTACTCATGCAGATAAGACCATTCGCATATACCTTTTTCTCCGTATCCATGCCGATGAATGAAATTATCAGATTAATAACCATGGCAGCCATCAAACACAGCCACATGACTATGAGTATTACTTTTCTGAATAGCCTTACCCCTTCTGACTTTTTAGATACGCTGTCACTGAATAATATCCACCTGATTATCCAGTAAAGCGACAAGACCATACAGCCTGCGTATGTTATCAGAACAGACGACAGCTCGAACCAGTATCTATAGTGATATCCTCGAGACAGTAAGCCTCCTACTCCATAGAAAATTCCTGCATACAACACCAATATCGCAGTAATTACAATTGCTGTCGGCCACTTATGCTTTATCCTGGTGTCTGCGTAAATTGCCTGACACAAATCCATTTTTGCATTTTCTGATAAAAATCCAAATCCCGGATGAATGGCATCTGCCTTCATTGCAACAGTTGCGGAGAGAATACGCTCCATATTCAGATAGCTCTGGCTGGAAGGAGCCGGGCCGATACAGATGGCTTCATCTGCCAGAAGAGTGTGCAGACAATCCTTATCAGCCTCAGAGTAAACCGCAACGGTGCGGATGCCCATTTCACGGCAGG
>OHYP01000887.1_pt1 | contig 12454 bp, 9 predicted proteins | sample 1580341 | NCBI WGS metagenome assembly OHYP01 (sample SAMEA3882509, study PRJEB24775) | human gut metagenome | biome: human-associated habitat; feature: intestine environment; material: feces | place: Netherlands | collected 2009/2010 | reverse complement strand
AATGCACGCTCCGCAAACATTCTATTGTCATGAACAAAAAGCCTACGAACATCAGATTTTATTCCCAATGTCCGAAGGCTCAATAACATTAGTTGAATTTTCTCCATCCGATAAGCCAAGTTAGCCTATGATTCACTTGGAATCATCTGAAAATACTTCAACGCCTCTTCAATCGCTATTTCTTTTTCTTTTGGGCATTCCGACTGTCCGCCCTTCTCAGATTTTGGCTTATTATAGTTCTCTCTTTCTATAATTCCATGCTTCTGCTTTATCTGTGCAATATACAGATTAGATACCTTCATCCCATCATTATGCTCTGCCACATATGACTTGATTTCCTCATAGGTTGCTTTACTCTCAGCAGAGGTAATATCTAACTCATCCATATCCAGTCTCACATTTACATGATGCTTCGCTTCGTGGAGTTTGGACAATAAACATACTGTCTCAACATTCGCGGTCCATGGGAACTGGTCCACGGCAACGGCTTTGTCCACGCGGTAGCCATTCTCTAAGAATACTTCCAGATCTCTCACGAGGCTGGTGGGCTTGCAGGAGATATAAACAATATGCTCCACATCGTAGGCAATGATCTTCGGCAGTGCTTTGGGGTGGATGCCATCTCTGGGGGGATCTAAGATGATCATGTCCGGCTTCTCTTCCACTTCATCCAGTACCTTCAGCACATCTCCGGCAATGAATTCGCAGTTATCCAGTCCGTTGGCGGCCGCGTTTTTCTTCGCTGCCTCCACGGCTTCCTCCACGATCTCCACACCGATGACTTTCCCGGCGGCCGGTGCCATGAGCTGCGCGATGGTGCCGGTACCGCTGTAGAGGTCGAACACGGTCTTGTCGCTGCCACCCAGGTCGCCCACATAATCTCTCGCCGTCCGGTACAGTACCTCCGCACTGTAGGAGTTGGTCTGAAAAAAGGAGAATGTGGAGATCTTGAATTTCAACCCCAGCAGTTCCTCATAAAAATACTCCTGTCCGTATAGCAGCTCCGTGTGGTCACTCTGCACCACATCTGCGATGGAATCATTGGTGATATGTAAGATTCCTGCGAATTTTCCGACAAGCTTCCCATCCTGTTCCAGGGAAAGCAACAGATCCTTAAATCCCGTGATCAGCGCATCCGCATCCAAGCTTCCTTCCACCGCCGTCTCTCCCTGCCAGGGATCCTGGGAGGTCGTCACCAGTGCCACCAGAATCTCTCCGGTGCGGGATGCCTTACGTACCAGCAGGTGCCGTAAGTACCCCTCATGGCTCATTCTGTGGAAAAAGCTTACCTTCGCCCGGGCAAAATAATCTCTCACTGTCTGTAAGATCAAGCGGTAATCCGCATCCACGATCTCACAGTCCGCTACGGTCACTATATCGTAGAAGCTGCCTCTCTTATGCATGCCCAGTGCCAGCGGTCCATCCTTGTACTCGTCTCCGAAGGAAAATTCCATCTTATTGCGGTATTCATAAGCCTTCGGGCTGCCCTTGATGCCCTCAAAAATCCAGGCTTCTTCCTGCTTGTTTAACACGCTGTCCAGCAGACGTTTTACCTGTTCTTCTTTGACCTTCAGCTGTTCTTCATAGGGCAGAGACAAATAGGTACATCCACCGCACAACCCAAAAAGGGAACACGTCCGGCCGGTTTCTAAAGGTGACTTCTCTGTCACCTCTAAAAGCCTTCCTTCCGCCTTCCCTTTGCGTACCTTATTCACTGAGAACTTGACTTTCTGTCCGGGCAGGCTGTTCTTGACTACAGCAGTCTCTTCTCCCACACAGACGATCCCTTTGTTGGGAAAATCGACCCTTACAACAGATCCTTCATATACCTGTCCTTTTTTCATGGGTTAGTTCTCTCCTTCATCCTCGAAGAAGTCGTCGTCATCCTCTTCCACGTCATCTGCTTCGTCCTCGAAATCATCCTCGAAGTCTTCCAGATAATCCTGTGCAAAGAAGAAATGATATACGGCATAAGCTACAGCTGCAACAGCTGCTACGGCGCCGATGATCGCCAGTACCCATACCAGGACATTGCGCTCCTTCTTCTCTTCCACTTCCTTACCCAGGAGCTTATTAAGCTTCTTCAGTTCGCTGACTTTCAGTTCGTTTAATTTGTCAAGGTCTACCAGATTTTCGATTCTGTTCATATTATTTACCTGCCTTTCCGGCATCCGGACTTTTCTGCGGATGCAAAGCAATTGTTTTCATTCCTTTATATGATACCATGTTTTCGTGAAAAATACTATACCCGTTTTAACTTGGCAAAAGATGCATACATGATCTTCTGACCCGCCTGGTCGAATTCCACCGTGACCTTATAGTCCCTGGGTTCTCTCGCGATATTCAATACCGTGCCCTCACCGTATTTGATATGACGTACTCTGTCACCTACCGTATAGTCCAGTGCATCCGGTGCCTTGAATTCCGTTCCTTTCTGAAGTCCCGCCAGCTGGTTGAGTCCATTGATCCCCTTGGAAATATAAGGTTTGTCTGCTTTTGCCGTAACTCGGGGTTTCAAGGTTGCCTTGGGTCTTGGATCAAATCCCGTATTGCCAAAGCCTCCGAAGCCGCTGCCCGAACCGTTTCCGGACCGGGGAGTTGCAATTGCTTCCAGTCCCATGGCACGAAGGGCTGCCTCATTGGCTCTTCTCGCCTGAAAATCCTCCAGATCATCGTCCCGGTATCTTCTGTTTTGCGGCAGGGTATTATCCATAAGTTCCTTCGGGATCTCCCGCACAAAACGGCTCACGGGATTGTACTGTGTCTCACCGCGGAGCATTCTGCTTCTGGCACAGGTCAGCGTCAGATCCTCCTTGGCTCTGGTGATTCCCACATAAGCCAGGCGTCTCTCTTCCTCGATCTCCAACGGATCATCGGACGCGATCGTCATAAAGCCGGGGAATAGTCCATCCTCCATGCCGGCGAGATAGACCACCGGGAATTCCAGACCTTTGGCACTGTGCAGAGTCATCAAAAGCACTCTGTTATCGCCATCCTCCACATTATCAATATCCGCTACCAGCATGATCTCTTCCAAAAATTCCGACAGAGAAGGCTCATCGTGGGTCTCCTCGTAGACTGCTGCCTTGGTGATCAATTCATCTACGTTCCCGAGACGGTCCTCTGCGGATTCTTCATCCTGATCCCGCAGATATTCCGCATAATCGATCCGTTCTAATAAGGACTTGATCAGATCCGGCAGTGTGTAGGAGGACAATCCGCTGCGAAGCACTTCGATCAGATTGACGAACCCACGGATCTTTGCTTCCGCTCTTCCCAGTCCCCTGATCTGGTCTGCCTCGCACAATGCATCAAATAACGTGATATCCTTCATCTGTGCATAATCCGCCACTTTTTCCAGCGATGCCGTACCGATGCTTCGTTTCGGCACATTGATGATTCTGCGCAGAGCCACTTCATCCCTGCCGTTATCAATAGTCTTTAAATACGCCAGGATGTCCCGGATCTCCTGTCTGGCATAGAAGTTCACACCGCCTACCACATGATAGGGAATTCCTTCCACCACCATACGTTCTTCTAAAAGTCTGGACTGGGCATTGGTACGGTACAGTACTGCACAATCCGCATAGGCAACGCCATTTTTGTTCACTTTATCAGAAATATCGTCTGCGATATATTCCGCCTCTTCATAAGCATTGTCAAATTGTCTGAAATGTATTCGGCTGCCTGCTCCTTTTTCCGTCCACAGTGCCTTCTCTTTACGGCCTCTGTTGTTGCGGATCACCGCGTTTGCCGCATCCAGAATATTCTGTGTGGAACGGTAATTCTGCTCCAGCTTGATCACTTTTGCATCCGGATATATCTTCTCGTAATCTAAAATATTACGGATATTGGCACCGCGGAACTTGTAAATGGACTGGTCATCATCACCCACGACACACAGATTGCGGTAACCGTCCGCCAACAGCCGAATCAGTTCAAACTGCGCCGTATTCGTATCCTGGTACTCATCCACCATGATGTATCGGAAGCGCTCCTGATAGTTATAGAGTACCTCCGGACAGCTTTTGAACAGCTCCACCGTTTTCACAATGATATCATCAAAATCCAGTGCATTACTCTTCTTCAGGGTGTCCTGATATTCTCTGTAAACCTTTGCCGTCACACTTTTGCGATAATCGCCTACAGACTTGACCTCGAATTCCCGTACATCCACCAGTTCATCCTTGGCAGAAGATATTTCAGACAGCAGCGTCCGCTCCTTATACATCTTCGTGTCGATGTTCAGACGTTTGCAGACCTGTTTGATCACGGTCTTCTGATCGTCTGTATCATAAATAGTAAAATTCGTATCATATCCCAGTCTGTCAATATGTCTTCTGAGGATCCTCATGCAGGTGGCATGGAAAGTGGCTACCCACACCTGATCCGCGCCGAAACCGGCGATCTGATCCACACGTTCCCGCATCTCCTGTGCCGCCTTATTGGTAAAGGTAATGGCAAGAATGTTCCATGGATTCACTCCCAGCTCATCGATCAGATATGCCACTCTGTGAGTCAGGACACGGGTCTTGCCGCTTCCGGCGCCCGCTAACAGAAGGAGCGGTCCTTCCGTATGAAGCACCGCTTCTTTTTGTTCTTTATTCAAAGTATCATAAATGCTCATGTATTACTAATTATCCCTTTCATTGAATTCCTGTAAAAAAGTTCTGAATTCCCCGATCGGCATTGGTTTTGCATAAAAATATCCCTGCACGATATCGCAATCCGCCAGCCGGAGCATCTCCAGCTGTTCACTGGTCTCCACACCCTCTGCCAGTACTTTAAAGCCGAGATGTCTTAACATTTTAGTCAGATATTTTATAATTGTCAATGCGGTTTCTTCCCGTTCGCTGTTCATGGTATCATCCAGGAACTGCTTGTCCAGTTTTACCGTATCCACAGCCACCTTGGATAACAGATTCAGCGAAGAATATCCACTTCCGAAATCATCGACAGAGATCTCCACTCCTCTGTCCCTGAGGGTTTCCAGATTATTGGTCAGCTTGTTCAGATCCGACATAAATACTGACTCCGTCACTTCCACCTCCAGCAGATTGCCGGGTACCTTATAGTCTTTCAGGCGCTTTAAGATATTCGGCACAAAATCCGCATATTCATTATGACGTCTGGAGAAGTTAACAGAGATCGGCACCACTTCTTCTCCCTGTGCCAGGGCATCACGCAAATATTCCATGACCTGATCCAGAATGGCGAAATCAACCTTGGTAATAAACCCATTTCTCTCAAAAATATCTATAAACTTTCCGGGCATTACCATAGTTCCATCCGCTTTTATCCAGCGCACCAGTGCTTCCGCTCCCACTACTTTTCCGGTATGAAGAGATACCTTAGGCTGGAGATATGCATGGAATTCTTTATTATTATAGGCGCTTACCATTCCGGATACAATTGTTCTGGTATTCTCCAAATCTCTGCGGATCTTGTCCGTGTAAATTTCTACGGCACTGTCTACCTTCTGCGTCTTGCATTGTTTTCTGGCCTCATTGGCATTATCCATCATGGAAGATACCGACCAGTCATTCTCCGTGATCTCATACAAACCGGTGGCAATGACCAGATTACACTGATCATACCGGCTATTGATCCTCTTCACAAAAGAATTCGTAAACGTCAGGTACGCCTGTCTGGCATCCTCCACGGAATCTTCCTTCAGCACACCGACAAAGTGGTCGGAGGTTACACGGCAGAACAATATGCTTTCCTGGCATTTTTCCTGTAATGCCACAGCAAAATCATGCAGGATACGGTCGCCTACCTCGTAGCCATACATTTCATTCACATACTGGAAATTAGAAAAGTCAGAGGACACAAAATATAATCCGACCTTTCCATTCGCTGCCATATAGGCTTCTAATTTGTCTACGAACTTATTGTACACCGGCAGTCCGGTCAGCGCATCATAATTCAGTTTCCGGTTCAGTTCCCTTTGATCTTTTTCTGCATTTTTCAGCATGCGAAGCCTGTTGAATATCTGATGGGATATTCTGCACAGGGCATTTTTCTCCTCTTCCCAGGTTCTGTCTGTATGGCGGTCTGAGAAGATAACACTGGCCTTTAATCCCTTCGAAGCTGTAGACATTACGATCATCACAGACTCCGCTTCTTCTTTGTAGATATTCGGAGTCTCCGACTGTCTGTAAATTGCGGCACCGGATTCGTCTGCACGTTTCCGGATCCTGTCCCATTCAAATACTCCCGGGTGCAGTATTCTTTTGACAAAATTTTTCTTTTCTTCCCGATTCCATTGATAACGGATCGACGGTCCTGCCTCATTTACTTCCACACATATCATATCATCAATATTGAAAAAACTGCAGGTACGTTCACTGATCACCTTCAGGGCACTGGTCAGATTCGGTACATTTTCCAACAGGTCCATGCAGAACAGAACCAGATCTTCCGCGCTCTCGAACTGTGCCTCCTTGTGAACGATCTCGTCATCTTTGTTCTCCTCACTGTCCAGGTAGCTTTGACCGGGCAATGCCACACCCTCCTTGACCTCAAGAAGATCATAAGCGCCCTTTTCCCGACTCTTCACCTGATACAAGGCTGCATCTGCCCACCGGAACAGCAGATTATAGTCTGTCACTGTTCCATCCGTAACCGCAGCTCCCAGACTGCAGGAGATATGCAGTCCTGTTTTATCATCATCATAGCGGTCAGACATACAGCGATTCAACTGTCCAAGCTTCTCTTCCAGTTCCTCTCTTGGCATATTCTCTACATAGCATACGAACTCGTCTCCACCAATCCTGCCTTTCAGCGCCTCGGGAAACAATTTATTCATTTCATCCGCAAAAGAGCACAATACCGCATCTCCAAACAGATGTCCGTTTGTATCGTTGATCTTTTTAAAACTATCCACATCCAGAACAATAAGGTATCCCACCTGTCCCCGTTTCATTTTCTGCAGTCTGTGTGTGATCTGCTGCTTGATGGTGGAATGATTCAAAAGTCCAGTCAGGGAATCCCTTTGTGATTTTTCCTGTAGTTCCCTTTCCTTTTTCTTCTGCGCATCAATATCACAGACCTTGCCCAGGACACGTTCCGGTTCTTTTTTTTCATTATAAAAAGTCTGCCCGATGACCTTCATCCAGTGAGGATTACCTTCCTCGTCCGTCTTGCAGAGCTCAATACAAATATCCGGCTTGCCGCTGTGCAGTGCTTCTGCAAGCTGCTGTTCCACTGCATCCGTGCGGTTGTCCACTTCCCTGAGGAGCTGCTCCGTATACCCTTCCGTGATCTGTCCACAATACAGACTGCCTTCTTCCGGACCTGCATAGTGCATTTGATCCTTTGCGATATCATATTCAAAGATCAGATCGCCGGACATTCGGATCACAGCCATCAGTTTTTCCCGTTCCCGCTGCAGTTGCTTCGTTGTTTCCTCCAGTCGTCTGTCTATATCTTTGTTTTTATCTAACCCTATTATTTTTTCGTCCATACAGCCCTCTCAGCCTTCTCTATGCTTCTTCCACTCTGCTGAAATTCCAGATCCGCAGATTATATTCCACAATAGGTGTATCACAATAAATGCACTTTTTTGCCCCAAGTCCGGGAAGCGGTGCACCACAATTGGGACAATTCAGGGCCAGACCTGCATCCTCCTGGTTCTCGACCATATCCTGATCCTGGATATAGACCAGTTCCACATTGTATTTTGCCTGTTCTTTCCGTTCTTCACTGCCCCCGATAAGCTTACCGTTTTCTTTCAACGCATGGATATATTCTACGGCTGACTGCAGGACAATACTCTGTCTTCCCTTCTGCTTCCGGTACTGATGTATCTCTGTTCTGTGAATATGTATATTCTCAAAGCTCTCCCTCTGTGACTGGTTCTGTAGCATCTCCAGCCGCAGTCTGAGCTGTTCTTTCAATTCTTTGGTTCCCTCCGACAAAAGTGCCGGATTCTGTCCGGTAATACTTTGTAAATAAGAGGTCAGCACGTTCTCCGCTCTGCTCTTCATCTCATCATAATGGAACTCGGGAAAATCTCTCATAATAGAAGGCATATACAGATTTGTTGCAGAGGATACGGACTTCGGTGTCATCTCCACTTCCGCTTCTCTCTGCTTCATGCCCTCGATCATGGAATCTGTACCGAATAGCATTCTGGAGGTATCCCGTAATTTTTCACGGATCCTGCAATAAGTATAATAAATGATCCCTGCCAGTACCAGACACAATACCAGTATAACAATAATAGCGATCAGACTTCCGTTCATTTATATTTCTCTTTCTTTTTCATTCATAACAGTTCAGTACAGCAGATATCATAAAGGTATCTGCTGTACTGTTTCCGGTAAATATATTCTGACGAGTATGTATTATACTCTGTCGTTGTCATCAAAGGGATCGCCGCACTCCGGGCAGAACTTAGGAGGATGTGCAGGATCTTCCGGCTCCCAGCCGCATTTATCACATTTATAGATCGGTGCTCCTTCCGGCTTCTTTGCTCCGCATTCGGAACAGAACTTGCCCTGATTTACTGCACCACAGCTGCAGGTCCAGCCTGCGTCCGAAGGCTTAGGTGCTCCACACTCAGCGCAGAACTTACCACGGTTATCCGTAGCGCCGCAGCTACAGGTCCAGCCAAGTACCGGTGCCTGCATCTTAGGAGCCTGCCCCTGCGCAGGTGCTGCCTGTGCCTGCTGCATACCACTGTTCTGCTGGGCATCCATCTGATACAGCTGTCCGGCATTGATACCGCCTACCATGTTCGCCATGTTCATGCCTGCAAATGCCATCATGGGACCGGTAGAGGTGTTGGATGCTGCCATCTTCATAGCCTCTGCCTGTGCAGCGGTCATGGTAGCTGCTGCCATTCCGGTATTGCGCAGTACTGCGGTTCTCTGCAGATCTGCGATGGTCTTTGCATCCTCATCAGGGATCTTCGCAGAATTGATATTAATGGTAACGATCTCGATACCACGAAGTTTGGTCCACAGATCGGAAAGTTCTTCCTTCAAAGCTTCTGTCAGATCTTCTGTGTGAGCAGGGATCTCACTGGGACGTACGCCCTGTGCAGAAACCTTAGCCAGTGCAGGCTGCAGAGCGGTCAACAATTCTGCCTTCATCTTCGCTACCAGTTCGCTTCTGGTATAGGACTCTGTTACGTTACCGCATACATTTTTATAGAATAACAAAGGATCCACCAGGTGGAAGGAATACTCACCGTTACAACGTAAGGAGGTATCCAGATCCAGTCCGATATTCTGGTCAATTACACGGAACGGAATAGGGCTTGCCGTACCAAAGAGGTTGTTCATGATCTCCTTGATATTGAAGAAGTAGATTCTCTGATCCTTCGCTGCATTACCACCAAAAGTAAAACGTTTTCCGATATTGGAAAAAGTATTCTTAACGCTCTCGCCAAGATTGCCGTAGAACAAGCTGGGTTCTGTGGAAGAATCATATACGAACTCACCGGCATCCGCACAGAACTCTACGATTCCGCCCTGATCCACGATGATCATACACTGTCCTTCGTTAACTGCTACGATGGAACCGTTGGAGATTATGTTCTCCACACCCTTGGTGTTGCTGTTACGTCCATTGGTTACCCGCTGCTGTCCTTTTACTACCAATACATCGTTGGAAAGAGAATCACAGTAAAAATACTCTCTCCACTGGTCAGCCATCATGCTACTGACTGCATCTTTTGCTGCTCTGATTAAACCCATTACCGCACCTCCATTTTATATATGAAAAATTGTTCTTTTTCACATCTCTTATATTTTAGCAAATTTTACACATTCCCTCAACCGCTTTTCGTAAAATATCGTGATTTTTCCTTTACAATGTGCCTTTTTTCTACTAAACTGTGATATTAGAGATGTTTGATTACACTATACTATAAAAGGATTAAAAGAAATATGGGTAAAAAAGCTACAAAAGCCGCTGATAATATGTACTATCTCGCACGTTGCGAAGCTGCCAAGGAAAATCCTGACTTCAGCAGCCGGGAAAAGGCCGCTGAACTGGTAGGCATCGACCGCACAAGACTGGCAAGGATCGAACTGGATACCATTGCCCCTTATCCGGAGGAAGTCAAGGCTATGGCAGAGGCATATAATACACCGGAGCTGTGCAATTCCTACTGTGCCAGAGAATGCCCCTTGGGACGCAACAATGTATCAGAGGTTGACATTGTAGACTTTGACCGACTGGCGCTGAAAGTACTGGGATCCTTGAAAGATATCGACACGCTTCGTGCGTCCCTGATCGCTATCTCCGAAGACGGTGTGATTTCTGAGGATGAGCGTCCGGCATTTCAGGATATTCTGGATTCCCTGGAGAAGATTAGTACCAATGCCAAGGCATTAAAGCTCTGGGCCATTAAAAATATACACATTCAGGAGGAGGATGTCTGATCCTCCTCCTTTTTTAAACTATTTTTATAACACTCTCTTTGTTTTCCTTATTTTGCCGCCGCTTTTTCAGCAAATTCTGTGGTCACCAGTTTTTCATAGGGCACTCTCTCTTTCAGTACATCAGAGTCCTCCAGAATATTCTGTAACAGATCAAAGGCATCTTTGTGGAAGATCAGATCTTTTTTCCAGGTATCCTGTTCCTGATATCTGGCAACGATGGCTGTCAGCGTATCACTCCCGGTCTCTGCGAACTGGGGTGCAATACATTTGGCGATTTCTTCCGCACTGTGCTCCTGCACATAATCCATACCTTTTTGCAGGGCATCGGTAAATGCCTGGATTGTCTCCACATTTTTCTCTATATAACTCTTCCTGGCAGAAAAAGAAGTATACGGTACATAGCCGGATTCCTCGCCTAAAGATGCCACCACATAGCCGTCGCCCTTCTGCTCGAGCAGTGTCGCAGACGGTTCAAATTCAATCGTATAATCTCCCTGCCCGCCGGAAAAAGCTGCTGCTGTGGAACCGAAGTCAATGCTTTGGTCGATGGACAGATCCGTTGTCGGATCCATATTATTTTTCTCCAGGATATATTCAAATACCATCTCCGGCATACCGCCCGCTCTACCGCCTAAGACGGCAGCACCTTTTAACATATCCCACGAAAAGTCATCGATAGGTTCTCTCGCCACCAGGAAATTTCCTGCCCGCTGGGTCAGTTGGGCAAAGTTCACCACATAGTCTTCCGTTCCTCCGGCATAGGTGTAAATCGTGCTCTCACTGCCCATGAAGCCGATGTCCGCCTCACCAGTCAGCACCGCTGTCATAGTCTTATCCGCGCCAAATCCCGTTACGAGCTCCAGGTCGATCCCGGCATCGGCAAAATATCCTTCCTCGATAGCCACATACATCGGTGCATAAAAAAGAGAGTGGGCCACTTCATTGAGCACCACTCTTGTCTTCTTTGGTCCGTTCGTCTGTTCTGCATTGCCGCAGCCCGTAAGTGCACCTGCCGCAAGCAGTACAGCCAATATCGCTGCCATTACTTTCTTTGTTTTCATAATCGTTCATCCTCCCTGAGATTACATATCTATTCTATGTAATCCCAGGGAAAATGTTCCGGAATATTTACAGGTTCGCCTTGATCCTGTCGATCATCTCCTGATATTCTGCATCCGTCAAAAAGGTCTTGCCGGGATTCATCTCGAAAGTGCCGCCCCACTCGAAACCGTCCTTGTACTTCGGGCACAGGTGCATGTGCAGATGGCAGCCGGTGTCGCCGTATGCTCCGTAATTTAACTTATCTGGATGGAATGCTGCATGGATGGCTTTCGCTGCATGCGCCACATCCTCAAAAAATAATCTTCTCTCTTCCTCGCTGATGTCCACGATCTCACTGACATGGTCCTTGTATGCTACGATGCATCTGCCGGGATGGCTCTGTTCCTTGAACAGGATCAGGCTGCTCACCTTCAGGTCACAGATGAAAATACCGAACTTATCTAACAGTTCCCCTCTCATACAATATCCACAATTTGCGTCTTTCATTTGTTCTCCTATCTGCCCGCTTGCGGGGCGTGCCGTCTCCGGCTGTATTCTTATTCCGGTAACACCGGGGGGTATCAGCTACAGTGTGATGTTGATCAGCTTATGAATATTCTCCGGGGCGTAATTCAACACCAGCTCCGTAGGGAAATCCAGTTCCCTCATCAGCTGTTCGGTCTCGACAAATTTTCCTATGGCAAAACACATATGGCTGTCCGTTCCCATTATAACAGGCTGTTCATATTTCATGCAAGTCTTTAACAATTCTATGATATTTTCCCTGCCTCCCTGTCTTGACGACCGGGGATTTAGAGAAGAATTGTTCACTTCCAATGCAACGTGCGCCTGCTTTGCTTCCCGCACCAGTTCCTCGTAATCTAAAGGGAATCTGCCATCATCGGGATGTCCCAGTATTTTCACATAAGGGTTCTGAAATGCTCTCACGGAAGCTAACGTATTCTCCTTACGGCTTCCCGCGGTAAAAGCAAAGGGATGAATGCTGGCAAGCGCAT
>OHYP01000880.1_pt1 | contig 12533 bp, 9 predicted proteins | sample 1580341 | NCBI WGS metagenome assembly OHYP01 (sample SAMEA3882509, study PRJEB24775) | human gut metagenome | biome: human-associated habitat; feature: intestine environment; material: feces | place: Netherlands | collected 2009/2010 | reverse complement strand
TCTCTGAAATCATTTTAGATTATCTCCATTTTGACCACCGTTTGACCACTACTATGCAGTGGCACTATAAAATGCCGGAAAAGCCTGTTGTGACAAGGCTTAACAGTCGTAAGGAACTATAAGTCTTGCGGTTGGGGCAGAGAACGGTGTGACCGTGAAGGTCACGCCGTTTTTTTGCGTCCAAGGGTAGATTCTGCGATCATGGGTTCTGCCAGCACGGGGATCTCCACCTCGTCAACAAAATTAAAGATGATCTCCACCTTCTGTCGGCGCTTGCCGCCAGACTTATCCGGTGCGTGAATGATGACCTTCTTGATATACTCGTTGACAATCGTCTGCGTCAGCTCCGTGACATCCACATACTTTTTCGTCAGCGCAATGAAAGCGTCCAGATCGTCGCCCATTGCCTGCCGCTGCTCGACCCATTCTTCCGTCGTCTCAATTTCGAGCTTTAACCGTTCCTGCTCCGCCTCATAATCAGCAGTCATCTTCTTGTACTTTTCCTTGCTGATCTCACTGAGGGCGTAGTCCTCATAGAGCCGGGACATGACCACATCGAGGGTGGATAGGCGTTTTCTTGCCTGCTCCACGCGCTTCTGATCTTCCCGGATGTCACGTTCCTGGTCGGCGCGGCGGTAATGCAGCCACTCCTCCTGAAACCCCTCCACATCGCTGCGGATATACGCATTGACCGCCTGAATCCGTTCCAGCACCAGCTCCCGCAGCACATCCTCCCGGATATAATGTGCGCTGCATTCACCCCGTCCGCTCTTGTACTTGGAGCAGCGGTAGTGATCCTGCTTGCCCTCAAAGCCCTTGCAGGTGGCGAAATGGAGCTTGCTGCCGCAGTCCGCGCAATAAACAAGTCCTGCGAACAATCCCTGCCGTTCCGCTTTCACAGGACGGCGTTTGTTTTTGCGCAGCTCCTGCACTCTGTCCCATTGTGCCTGAGAAACAATGGCTTCCTGCGTGTCCGGCACGATGAACATATCCTCCGGATTGTTGGGAATCCTCTTTTTCAGCTTATATGACTTGGAGTAGGTCTTGAAATTGCAGGTGCAGCCGGTGTATTCCTGCCGTTCCAGAATCCCGACGATGGATTGATCGCTCCAGCCATACGGATTCTTGGGCAGTGGCTTTCCCTTACGGCTGGCATACAGCGCCTTGGTCGTGAGAACCTGATCCTTTTCAAGGATCCGTGAAATCTGCTCCGGGCCTTTGCCGTCAATGCAGAGATCAAAGATGCGCTTGACAACCGGCGCGGCTTCCTCGTCCAGAATCCACTTGTCCTTGTCGTTCGGGTCGCAGCGGTAGCCATAGGGCGGTTTGCCCAGATGCTTGCCGCTGGTGCCGCGCTGACGCAGACTAAAATCTAACATCTTTGCAAATACGGCGATCCGGTTTGTTCAGTGCTTACCGGAAGCGAGGCTGCTGAAATCCGTGGTCGTGCCGTTTGAGATGGACGTTCTGGAAAGACCGCTCCCTCTGACGAAAGCGGCAAAAGAATCGAATGGCAATTCCTCACACACGATCTCTCTGCGGCAGACGGAGCGCTGGAAAACAGGTGAAACGATTACCGCTGCTGTCTACGAATATCTGGTAGACAACGATGGCGAGTGGGGCGAGCTGCGGTTTTACTTTGAGAACGGCACAGCCGAGATAGTAAAACTGGCAGATTGGGACACAGTGAAATCTAACGTCTTTGCAAAAACGGCGATCCGGTACATACAGGGATTTCCGGAAGCGGGACTGCTGAAATCTGTGACCGTGCCGTTTTGGAAAGGCAGGGCATAATTACCCGCAGAGCATGACCTTTACACAGAACAGGCCGTCCTGATAGGTAACCGTACTCACCCCGCTGGATTTTTCTGCGATGTGACGGACGGACTGAAGTCCGACGCCGTCTCCTTTTCGCTTGGAGGACTGGAATACGCCACCTTTTTCGCGGATGACTCCGTCATAGGTGTTTTCAACCTGAATCAGGGCCAGACTGTTTCCATGCAGACAGGCGGTCAGCTCGATTCTGCGTCGGGCAGGCGCAGTACGCAGGCTGGCTTCCAGCGCATTTTCCAGCAGATTCGAGAGAACCAGGCACAGATCGATCTCGTCTACAGGAAGACATTCCGGCAGATCGAGCTGCACGGAAAATGGGATCTGCTCCCGCTTCGCAAGTGCGCAGTAATACCCAACCACGCTGTCTGCCGCCCGGTTTTCGCAGAAGTGCATTTCAAGACTTGGAATTCTGGAAACCGCACCGGAGAGATAGGCTTTGATCTTTTCAAGATTCCCTTCTTCTGCAAGGGCAGCGAGCTGACATAGCTGGTGGCGCAGATCGTGCCGCGCCTGCCGGGTTTCCTCAATGGCAGCTTTCAGGCTTTCGTAGCGCTGCTGCTGCATAGAAAGCAGCTGGTTCTCCTGCTGCAATCTCACATTCCGGTTGATGCTGATCGCCATCAGAAGGAAGATTGCGTTGAAGAAAAGCATCAAAAACAAAAGTGTGATACTGATCACAAAATACCCCTGCAAAACACGCCCGGTATAGAGTGTGTCCGCATACTTGGGAATCATAAACAGATTCAGCGCAATGAACACCAGCGGCAGCACCCAGAACACATACCAGGTCTGTGCAAAATTTTCGTCCTCGACCATCCTCCGCACGCTGTGCGTCGCAGGATAATAGGCGATGGCGGCAAACAGCCAGCAGATCGCATGATAGCAAATCGCAGATCGCAGGCAGAGCCACGGCGCAGCCTGCGCCTGCGGCAAACCGGCCAGCATAGCGGCGTTAATCGCTCTTGAAAGGCTGTTGATACAGGCAAATACCGCACAGACGGACAACGCAATCGTTCCGGATTTCCAAAGCGAAATCCGGAGCGTTTTTATGTAGATCACGACTGCAAGCAAGGTTAGGCCTGCAAGCATCGGCACAGTCGGCATGCGGCGCGCATAGCACACCCCGCCTCCGGCGGCGCAAAGCAGCGCAAGCAGCGGAACAAGCCACAAAACAAGCTTTGACAGCGGCTGCTTTAAGCTGGATTTTGCCGGGAAGTAGGCAAGCAGCATGCCGGGAATCACCACGCCGAGCTCCAGAATTGGACGCAGCAGCTCCATTATGCCATCCGCCTCCTTTGAAGCAAGAACTCCATAAGCGCCTGCCGGGCGCTTTTCAGAAGGTCCTGACTGACAAACACGCGGCTTCCGTCCGCCATGCGGAAGGCGGCGCCTTCCAGATCCTTCGCGTGTTCCAGATTCACGATTACGCCGCGCCCGCACACAAAAAAGCGTGTGTCATCCTTTAGTGGTGCGATGAAAGTCTTGAAGGGTTGGCGTGTGGCAAGCGTCTTTTGAACCGTCGTATGGACGTAGATCAAGTGGGCGAAGTGTTCTGCGTAGACGATGTCCTGATAGCGCAGATGGATCTCGCTTCCCTCCACCTTTAGCTCCATATATTTGTCCGGCTGCGGTATGCGGGCAAGCAGCTCGTCCGTCAGCGCGTCGATGTCCGCTTCGGTAAAGGGCTTGACCAGATAGTGCAGCGCCCGTACCTGAAAGCCCTCCAGCGCATGGTCGGTCGAGGTCGTGGTAAAAACCAGCAGGCAGTCCGTGTTGGTTTTCCGCAGCTTCTTTGCCGCCTCCATGCCCGTCATGCCATCCATATAAATATCCAGAAATGCGGCAGTAAAGGGCGCTTTCCTTGCCGCTTCCAGAAATGTCTCGCCGCTTTCGTATTCCAGAATATCCGCCTGTACTTTTCTCCGCTGAAGCTGCCACTCCAGCCTGCCTTTCAGCAGTGTGCGTTCCGCAGCAAGATCATCCACAATCGCAATTCTCATGCAGGTTTCTCTCCTTGTGCTTAAATTCCAAGATAATTATATCACAGCTTGTCGAGGATAACAAAGAACTGCTGTCGGAATTCGTGCCAAAATCGCCCCTTTCGTGCCACGGCGCTTGAAAAAAGCGAATGGCCTTTTTATACTGAGCACAAGCAGGATGCTAAATCGGATGAAGGAAGGAGGGAGATCTGTGTATCGTATTGCAGTGTTGGCAGAACAGGAAGCAGAGCGGCAGCGCTACGCCGAGCAAATTACCCGGTTTTGTGAAGCGAAGGGGCTGTTTCCGCAGGTCATGCAATATGACGACCAGGAACGCTTTTTTGAAACGGCGCAGAAAGATGCTCCAACCAATACCGTCATTGCACTTTCCGGAGTGGCAGGACTGAATGCAGCGGAACATCTTCGCTCCTTATGCCCCGCGTGCCGGATGATCTGGTGCAGCGACTTGGATTTCTCCCTTCACGCCTTCCGGCTGCGGGCAGACTATTTCCTGCTGGAGCCGGTTTCCGAGGAAGCATTCCAGCGAGGACTGAATGCCTGGATTGAATAAACGGGCATCGAACCAAACCGAGACAACAAGCACAAAAATGGAGGATATCAATGAAAAAGAAAAAGTTACAATGTTCTGTACCAACCCTTCTGCTGGCCGGTGTGTTGTGCCTGACACTGGCGGCCTGCGGCGCGAAGCAGTCTTCCGACATGCCTGCATCGGATACAGAATCCGCGGTAAGCACTGCCCTGCCGGTAAAGGCCATGAATGCCAAACGTGTTGACGAAAACCCCTATATGGCAAAGAGCGACGCCAACATTCACCACGACGGCTACAATACCGACTCTACGGATGAAGTCCTGCCGCTTGGCATCTATCCGGAGATCAATGTTTCCTATGAAAAAACCAACGCGAACGCTTCGCCTGCCATTTACTTTGACAGCTACGGCCACGCAGTCGTTCCGCTGCTCGGCGGCATCGCCATCCGCGATCTGAATGCCGAAGAGACGAAGACTCTTGGCTATTTCTCTCCGAAGCAGCACGACGGCGGTGGTTACGTCATCCAGAGCTCCTACACGTTCCTTGACTCGGAAAACCGCATCGTCTGCCCCACCAGCAACAACCATGTGCTGATGCTGCGGGCAACCGATGAAGCAGGAAACGTCCTGCCGGAGTTTGAAAAGGTACTGGACATTGACATCAAGGCGGCAGCCGAAGCTGCGCTCGGCAAGGAGCTGACGCAGAATCTTCTTTCCGTGGTCTTTGACTACGACGGCAACCTCTGGTTTGCCACCGGCGGCTTCCGCATCTATCCCGAGCGTGAGCAGCAGGGCGTGCTCGGCTACATAGCCCACTCGGCGATCGAGGCGATCCTAAACGGAGAGCAGGCAGACCTTTCCAAGGCTGTCTTTGTCCACGAGCTGACCCCCGGTGAGGGCGCGGAAAACGGCATCGCCGCCTCCAAAGACGGTGCAGTGATCCTGACCAACCAGAACTGCTATCTTCTGCGCGCAGAAGAAGGCGTAGACGTTGTGTGGTGCACGCCTTATGAGAGCGCGGGTGCAAAGGTGAGCGGCGAAGGCGATAAGACCACCGGCGGCGGTCTTGCATGGGGCGGCGGTTGCTCGCCCACGCTGACACCGAACCTTGTGCTGTTCACGGATAATCAGGACACTGTAAACCTTCTTGCACTCGATATGAAGACCGGCGAGGTCGTGGCAAGCACCCCGGTGCTGGATGACCTGCCCGAGGGCTATCAGGTAGCCGTTGAGAACTCTGCCATCGTCTATGACGACGGCAATGGCACCGTCAGCACCATCGTCTGCAACTGGTTTGGCGCGGGCAATGCAGGTCTGGCGGACCCCAACAACGACTCCTCCATCCAGAGCTACGCCAATATTTACGACCAGAACTGGCTCATGAAGGGCAACATCATGATCGCCCCCGGCATCGAGCGTGTGGACACCGTAAAGACCGCAAACGGCTACGAGATGAAGAGCATCTGGAGCCGGAACGACCTGAGCGACACCTCCATCCTGAAGCTTTCCACCGCAACGGGCTATATCTACGGCTATGTGCAGGATGTGACCACCGGGATGTGGCAGTACATCATTCTGGATTTTGAAACCGGCGAGACTGTTTTCACGATGGATGTTTCCAACAAGTACGGCTATAACAACATGGCCATTGGAATGTATGCCGGCAACAGCGGCAATGCGCTCTACTGCCCGACAGGCTATCTGGAACTGCTTCGTTTGCAGGACCGTTTCGTTTATCTGCCCGAAATGCCCTACCGCAAGGTAGATCTTGATCAGGCAGCAAGAAATGTCCTCTCGCAGGAACTGTTTGCGCAGGACGGCGGCGAAGGCACCGTTGCAAGCTGGCGCAACACTGTGACCGTCCGCAACGTACATCCCAACACCACGGTAGCTTTCCGTATGAACAACCTGTCCGGCAGCACCTCCGGTCTGACCCTCTACGCCTATGGCGTGGACGGCAAGCTGGCAAAGGTCGATCCTACACTGTGGTCGATCACAGACGAGGACGGCAAGGCTGTAACGGAACTTACCGCCGGTACGCTCTATGAGCTGCACGTGACCGTCGCCGATGGCGGCGCTCTTGACCTGAGCGAGACGGAAAAGGAGATCAGGCTCTCCGTTGTACTCGGAAAATAAACATAAAACGCCCGCCCACCGTGTCCAAATCTCCACGGTGAGCGGGCGTTCCGCTTCCTTTTGAAGGCAGACCGCAAAGCCTATCAAGATCAAAAGCAGGTTCAAAAGCTGGGAAACCAGCGTGGCGATGGCAGCACCGGTAACGCCCATAGCGGGGGCACCCAGCTTTCCGAAGATGAGCAGATAGTTCAGCCCGGTGTTCGCCGCTACCGCGCCAAAACTTGCCCAAAAGGGGACAGCGGCGTGTTCCTTGCAGCGCAGCCATGCGGACAGGACGGTGCTGACCGCCATGGGCAGATAAGAGAACGCCACGATGCGGAAGTACCCCGCCCCCACACGGAGGATGGCGTCATCTGCCGTATAAAGTCCCAAGACCTGCGCCGGGAAGCCCCCTGCCGTCAGCAGAAACAGTGCTGCCAACACACCCCCGCAGACAAGGCTTACATCCAAACTGCGCCACGCCTCGGTGTGCTCCTCCGCACCCAGAAACTGTGCGATCAGAATACCGGCAACCGTGCCGACTGCGCAGGACATCACGGAGAAAATTAGAGTGAAGTTACTGCACAGTCCAACGGCTGCAATACCGGCTTCGCCCAGCTGCCCAATCATGATCTGGTCCACGATAGAAAAGGAGGCTTGCAGCATTCCCTGTAAGGTGACCGGAATGGCGATTTTGCAAAGGGTCCTCATAAAGTCTGACATGGCAGCCTCTTTGTGCTTTCCCGTTCCACCAGCTCCACCGGCAGAACGATGCCGGCATCGCAGGGGGTGCCGTCCCGCAGGACTTCAAGGCGTCGGATGGCAGTCCTTGCCCGGAGCGCCGCATCCTGATGAATGGTGGTCAGAGCGGGAACGCTTTCCCGGCTTGCCAGTGTATCATCAAAGCCAATGATCTGCACATCCTCCGGGACGCGGATGCCCTGTCCCTGCAAAAATCGCATAAATTCCAGCGCATAGTGCTCGGACACCGCAAATACCGCCGTGATTTTTTCAAAAAAAGGCGGGGAAGGTTCTCACTGTAAAACGCCATTCTCTCCCTTGCCGCAGCAGGGACCTGCCAGAATAAAGTTTCTCCCGGCGCAAAGGCGCTGCGGAAACCGTCTATCCGCTCCTTGTCCATTATACCGTTTTTATCAGTACATTCCACCACTTTATGCAGTCACATGGGTGGCATTCTCTTTCACCAAATTGATTGTCTCCATCAGTTCACTGCCTGTTTTGCCATCAAACAGGCGGGTAAACAGAATGGGCTGGTCAAAGGGTGGTTTCATCAGAACCGCTTTGCTTTCCACATAACCGTTCTGCTCGATGTAATGAATGACCTTCTGCACGAATGCGATCTGCTTTGCATTCAGCGATTCGTCATTGATAAATTTTGAAAATGCCTGCATGGCAGCATCGTGGTCCAGCTTTGCCACTTTACGCACCAGCAGACCAAAGGGTGTATCCCGAAACTCCCGTGCATAGTCCTCTTTGCTGCCCAGCTCACAGGTAAAGATATGTTCCAGCTCGGTATAGTCACCCCGGGAAAGCGGAATGTTCTGGGTCAACTTGTGGATGGCCAGTGTATCGCTGCGGTGCTCCATGATGTAGCGGTTCACACGTTCCCGGTACTCGCCGAAATCGTAGCCGGAATCCAGCGCTTTGCCCTCGGTCTGTTCCAGTACCGGGTCGGCAAGGGCCGTGTAGACAGGTTTTTGCCCTTCTACACCGTCCACCAGAAACTTGATGAGCTCCCGCAGTTCCTGCCGCATTTCCTCAAAGCGGAGAAGGTCATGCGAGGTCAAAAATTCGTCTGTCTGCACCTCCCGGATGAGGGACAGCTTTGCCTGCACCTGTGGGATGGTAGCTTTCCCTTCCAGCATTGCCGCTGTATTGCGCAGCTGTTTCTGGGCGCGGCCCAGCCCCGGCAGACCTTCCAGCTCACAGAGCAGCAAGCCATACACAAAGTTATCGAACCGCTTGGCGGCTTCATCTTTGTCGTCCAGCGATATGAGCGGTGCCACCTCTTTCATCAGAGTACCCTTGTCCGTTTCGGTCAGGCTGACAAAGGCTTCCGGCTTTTGATAGTGTTCCACGGCCTGTCGGTGCAGCCGCACGGATACCAGCTCCGGGTTCAACGCTCCTACTTCGGCACGGCAAGTTTCTGTTAAAATTTTACGCCAGTTCTGGTATTTTTCGTCCCCATAGGCTCCATCCTGCAGCGCGGCGGCGATCCGCACCTGCTTGCAGAAAATGCTCTCGGACAGACTCTTGGTGTCCGCGCTCTCGTAGCCGTTGGGTTTCTGACGGAAAAATTCAAAGTTGCCGCAGTAGTCGAAAATCAGAAACCGCCGTTTGCCCGTATATTCGCCGTCGATGGCATCCACGCAGGCAAGGGACGGGCAGAGCCGCGTACCACGGCCGATCATCTGCCAGAACTTCGTTTTGCTGCGCACTTTTTTGAAGAACACCAGATTCACACACTCCGGCACATCGATGCCCGTGTCCATCATATCCACCGAGACCGCAATAAACGGCGGCTTGTCCGGCTGTTTGAAGTCGTCAATAATGGACTGCGCATAGGCATCATCGCAGACCACCCGCTGGATGAATCCCGGGTACTGGGTCTCCAGCTGCGGGTAGAGCTTGCCGAAGCGTTCCCGGATAAACTCCGCGTGGCGCTTGTTCTGGGCAAAGATGATGGTTTTGCCGATGCGGTCACCGCCCGCCGTCTGGATGCCCCGTTCCATCAGGTCTTGCAGCACCGTGTCCACGGTGTTGGCGTTGAAGATGAACTTGTTCAGCTTTTCGGATGGGATGAAGGTGGGCAGGGTGTCGTCCTCGGCAAAATCGTCCTCGTAGCGGGCCTTATCCTCCGGTGAAAGCTGGTCGTAGTGGATGCCCTCTTCTGTGAATTTCGTCTTGACCTCGTAGTTGTAGTAGGGCACCAGCACATGGTCGGCGTAGACCGCCGTATCGTAATCGTAGGCGTAGGTGGGGATGCCGTGCTCCATCTCGAAAAAGTCGTAGGTGTTGCGGTCTACATCGGTTTTCGGGGTGGCGGTCAGACCCACCAGAACCGCATCGAAATAATCAAAAATGGCGCGGTATTTCTTGAAAATGCTGCGGTGGCTCTCGTCCACGATGATGAGGTCAAAGTGGGCGGGCGAAAACAGCGGCACGCCGTCCTTGGTCTTGGCGTTGTCGATGGCGTTGAGCATGGTGGGATAGGTGGAAAACACGATGCGCGCGGCCTTATCGTCCTTAGAGGAGCAAAGGTTGCACAGCGACTGGTCGGGCAGATACTTTTTGAAGTCGTCCTTTGCCTGCTTGACCAGCGCAGTGCGGTCCGCCAGAAAGAGCACGTTGGTCACATGACCGCCGCGGCTCAGCACATCGGTCAGGCTGGATGCGGTGCGGGTCTTGCCCGTGCCAGTAGCCATGACCAGCAGATTGCGCCGGAAGCCCTGCGCGATGTGGGCGCAGACTGCCCGGATGGCGTTTTTCTGATAGTAGCGGTCGGTGATTTTGTCGTCAATTTCGATGGTGTCCAGCGGCTTTTTCTCGGTGCGGCGGTTCATCAGCTTCTGCAAGTCGTCCTTGCAGAACACCCCACTCACGGCACGCTGCGGGCCGCTCTGCTCATCCCAGAAATAGGTGGTGTAGCCGTTGGTGGTAAACAGCATCGGACGACGGCCGAATTTCTGTTCCAGACAGTCTGCATAAAGCTGAGCCTGCTTGCGCCCGATGTTGGGGTCTTTGGTGCTGCGCTTGGCTTCAATGACCGCCAGCGGCAAGCCGTCCTTGCCCATCAGCACATAGTCCGCATAGCCCTTCTGCCCCAGCACGCCGTTCATGTTGTCCACTTCGTACTCGGTGCGCACATCGGCGTCCGGCCCGGTGAATTTCCAGCCCATGGCCTTGAGGTCGATGTCGATGATCTTCTGCCGCGTTTCGGCCTCGGTCAGGTCGGCGGCGGTGAAGCTGCGGCTCTGCTGGTTCTGCTGTTTGCTGGCCGTGTACGCCACCGAAAGGCTCTCCACCTGCTTGCGCAAGGCTTCCAGTTCGGCATCCTTCTGGGACAGTAAACTTTCCTGTTCCCGGATCTTCTTTTCGTCCAGTGTTACCTTTTCGCCGGGGATGGCTGTTTCATCAAAGGAGCGCTCCACATAGTCCGTGCCGTAGCAGTAATCCACCCACTGGATGAAGTCGAACAGCCCCCGCAGGCTGAACACTGCATCCGCCGCCGACACGCTGTGTCCCGTATGTACTGCCAGATTGCCCGCCTTCACGATGCTGGGCAGCACGCTCCACACATTGCGGTCCACTGCGAACCGGAAACTCGGCTCGTGCAGCAGGGATTGCAGGTTGTCCTTGTAAGGCATCGTGATGGTTTTATCTGCCGCATACACCCACTTCACCGCCAACTCCAACGCCTTCCGGCACCCCACCGCGCACATCGCCGGGGAGGTGGAGAACACTTTCTCGGCCTCGATGGCAGAATTGGCGAAGAGGGAATATTCGGGGTGGGTGGAGAGATAGGAGAAGTTGGACATAAAATCACCTTCATTCACATTTTGTCACGCTTTTATGGATTTTAACATTTCAGTCAATTTTGTAATCGTGTTTGAGAAATTCATATTTTTTGCTTCAATTATAATTGTAAGCATCAACGAAAATATTGCGATCCACAATGCAAATTTTGCAATCTTATAATTGAAATATGTATTATTGCTTTCAGCCACAGTGTCAAAATGGTTGATAACATTATCTATCATTTTGGCTGTTTTCTGAGTGTAACTATCTACAGAGTTAAATTTCTGCGCCGTAAAAGATTTTCTCTTGAAAGATTTTCCTTCTCCATAAAGGGTTGCTGGCGTAAATCTTTTCGTTGTGCAACAATTCTTTAAGTCACTTTCAAATTCAACAATAAAACGGCGGCTGTAATACAATCTCTTCTCAATCTTTAATCTTGTATTTAAAATAGACTTACTCTTAACCTTTTTCAATTCTTTTCCAATTGCACGATTGCATATTGTCATCCACTTTCTTGCAATTTCATTTAATTCCATTGCAACAAGATATACGGCATATTCACTAGAGATTTCACTCATCATAATACCAAATGAATCGCCATTTATTCCTTGAAGTGCTTGAATTTTCCGTGGCTCATTTCGTGAAGAAAAGCCCCATGATATGCACATATTTAGCTCCATAGAATATTCCATAGACCATCTGTCTAAAAGGATGCTTTCCCAAAATCCAGAATCTCGTTTTGTAGATGGTCGTATATTAGTTCTATATGTCTCAAAACATGGTGGAAATTCACTTTCCTCTCCAAAAGAGCATCCGAAATTTGAAGCTATTTCAGTATACATCATCCATTTTGCTCTTCCCATAAAGTCATATACCTTTTGTTATCGCTCATCATCTCCACTATAAAATGTATACGAAACTCTCCATGGTTTTATCCAGTTGATATACGCGGGTCTGATAACGTCAAAATATCCTTGATAATCCTTATTTATGATTTCATTAAAGTCTCTATTGAAACTCTTGGACATAAAGAAGCGATACTGAACAATCAAGTAGGTCGGAGAAAGCGACATAATCTTAATTGAAACCTGAGAGCAATAATTGCTTAGCTGTCGATTCTTTTTTATTCGGCAAGTAATGATGTTGTAAAAAGATTGTCCGTCCGAAAAATTTTCCAATCGGTCGATTTTTTTGAAATCTTCTGCTGTCATATAAGTTCCAAAAATCGATTGTTCATTTTGTCGCCTATAATCTATTATATGTTTTTTGAATTGTTGAAATTTTTCTTTAGGAAGGAAGTCATATAAATCGATATACTCAAGGTTTACATATCCTTCCTCATCTCTCTGTTTCTTAAAATTATATCCATTTGGTACAGGTGTCGCTAAAACCAAGTGGTTCTGATGGTATTCTATAAATTCCTCATACGTATCATACCAGTTCTTCAGATTATGCGGCGCTATTCGTCCAAGACCTTTTGCAATTCCAAGATGAAATTCAAATGCTCTCTGCACAAAT
>OHYP01000859.1_pt1 | contig 12761 bp, 9 predicted proteins | sample 1580341 | NCBI WGS metagenome assembly OHYP01 (sample SAMEA3882509, study PRJEB24775) | human gut metagenome | biome: human-associated habitat; feature: intestine environment; material: feces | place: Netherlands | collected 2009/2010 | reverse complement strand
TTCTGGCGGCCATCAGTTACCGTTATCCGTTGGCGGAAGAAGTCCTGCGTCCTTTCATGGTATTCTGCAAGGCAGTACCGGTGGCAGTATTTGCGGTACTTTTACTGATCTGGTGGGGAGCTTCCCCGCTGGCGGTGGCGGTCTGCTTTTTCGTGGTGTTTCCGAATATTTATCTGAACACACTGGAAGGCTTAAAAAGTGCGGACGCAGAACTGATAGAGATGGCAGAAGTGTTTCGTCTTCCGTTTGCCACCCGTTTTTTCTATATTTACCGTCCGGCATTAAAGCCATTCCTGCTCAGCGCATTTCAATTATCCCTGGGAATGAGCTGGAAATCCGGAGTGGCAGCGGAAGTGATCGGTACGCCGTTGCATTCCATCGGCGGAGCACTGTATCTGGCGAAGATTTATCTGGATACGGCGGATCTGTTTGCCTGGACGGCAGTGATCATTGTGCTTAGTGTATTGTTTGAGAAAATAGTCTTCGGTTGTGTGGAATATTTTTTCCGGTGGGAGCCTGCCTGCAAGAGACCGGCAATGCCGCAGAAAAATGTCAGCAGAGAACGTCGCACTTTATGTGTGGCAGATTTTGGAAAATGTTATCATGACCGTTGGATCTTCCGGCATGTGGAACAGGAATTCCACGGAGGAGAACCTTACTTTCTGGATACACCATCGGGCAGCGGCAAAACGACCTTTTTTAGGTGCTTGTGCGGGCTGGAACGGCCGGAAGAGGGAGAAGTGTCGGGAATCGATGCTTTTTCCGTGCAGTTTCAGGAGGACAGACTCTGCGAAGAATACAGTGCGGTGAAGAATCTGGAAATGGTCATGGGAGATGCGAAGGAAGCGCGGAAGGCACTTACGTGGTTACTGCCCGAGGAAGCACTGGGTCAGCCCTGTCATGAATTGTCCGGCGGCATGAAGCGGAGAGTGTCACTGGTGCGGGCAATGGAAGCAGGAGCACAGTGTGTTCTGCTGGATGAGCCTTTCACCGGGCTGGATGAAGAGAACCGGGAGAAAGCATATGAATACATCCGCACACATGCAAATGGACGCATCATCATGATCGCCACGCATATCAGACCCTGGGAGAATATGCCGGAGGACGTTCAGAAGGGAGAAGGATTATGGGAAAGGATATGGGAAACACAAGAGTGACGTTAGTAGGCATTATCGTGGAGGATAAGGAGGCGGCAGGCCGGATCAACGAACTTTTGCATGAATACGGAGAATATATTATCGGAAGAATGGGGATACCTTATCATGAGAAGCAGATGAGTATCATCAGTGTGGTCATGGATGCCCCACAGGAAAAGGTCAGTGCTCTGTCCGGGAAGCTGGGAATGATCCCGGGAGTCAGTTCCAAGTGCCTCTATGCCCCGGATACGCAGAAAACCCTGAAATAAAAGTGTTGTCAATTCCTCTGACTTATGCTATAATTTCAAAATGATTGCGACTGGATACAGACCCGCAAGGGTATAAAGGAGGAAATGTTATAATGAGTTTACAGGTTGAAAAGTTAGAGAAAAACATGGCGAAGCTGACCATCGAAGTATCTGCTGAAGAACTGGAGAAGGCAATCGAAGGTGCTTACCAGAAGAATAAGAACAAGATCAGCATTCCCGGTTTCCGTAAGGGCAAGGCTCCCCGTAAGATGATCGAGCAGATGTACGGCAAGTCAGTATTCTATGAGGATGCAGCAAATGCTCTGATCCCCGATGCTTACGATAAGGCTCTGGAAGAGTGTGAGGAGCAGATCGTATCTTCTCCGAAGATCGATGTGACCCAGTTAGAGGCTGGCAAGCCTTTCATCTTCACAGCAGAGGTTGCTCTGAAGCCCGAAGTGACTCTTGGCAAGTACAAGGGTGTGAAGGTTGACAAGATCGAAGTTAAGGTGACCGATGAAGAGGTTGACGCTGAGATCAACAGAGAGCGCGAGAGCAATGCGAGAACCATCAATGTAGAAGACCGTGCTGTTAAGGACGGCGATATGACCGTTATCGATTTCGAAGGTTTTGTAGACGGTGTTGCATTTGAGGGCGGCAAGGGTGAAAATCATTCCTTGACCATCGGTTCCGGCTCTTTCATCCCCGGATTTGAAGAGGGACTGATCGGTGCTGAATTAAATAAAGAGACCGAAGTAAATGTAACCTTCCCTGAGGACTATCATGCAGCTGAGCTGGCTGGCAAACCCGCAGTATTCAAGTGCACCGTTAAGGAGATCAAGGAGAAGCAGCTTCCTGATCTGGATGACGAGTTCGCAAGTGAAGTATCTGATTTCGATACTATGGCTGAGTATAGAGAGGATGTACAGAAGAAGCTGACTTCCAAGAAGGAAGAAGAAGCTAAGATTGCCAAGGAAGAGGCAGTTCTGGATGCAGTGATCGCAGATGCCAAGATGGAGATTCCCGATGCAATGCTCGAGACCCAGCAGAGACAGCTGTTAGAGAACTTTGCACAGAGAATTCAGGCACAGGGTCTTTCTTTGGAGCAGTATATGCAGTTCACCGGTCTGACCGCTCAGACCATGATGGAGCAGCTGAAGCCCGAAGCGCTGAAGAGAATCCAGTCCCGTCTGGTTCTGGAAGCTGTAGCAGCAGCTGAGAAGATGGAAGCTACTGAGGAAGATTTCGAAGCTGAGATCAAGAGCATCGCAGAATCTTACCAGATGGAAGTTGATAAGGTAAGAGAACTCCTGGGTGAGCAGGGTGCTAAGCAGGTGAAGGAAGATATCTGCGTAAGAAAGGCAGCTGACTTCATCGTAGACAACGCTAAGGAAGCAAAGGCTGCAGCCAAGAAGACCACCAAGAAGGAAAAGGCAGCAGAAGAGAAGCAGGAAGAAGCATAATCTGTGCTTTAAGATACGATACGAAGAGAAAGCGGACTGCCAGGTCCGCTTTCTTTTTCAGATTTAAAAGTTCCTAAATTTTTATTAAATCTTCGGAATCTCGTTGAAAAAGCTTACTAAGTAGGATACGATAGTAGTATTAATCAGAAGCAATGGAGGTTTTAGAATATGAGTTTAGTACCTTATGTCATTGAACAGACCAGCAAAGGTGAGCGGTCTTACGATATTTATTCCAGATTGTTGAAGGACAGGATCATTTTCCTGGGTGAGGAAGTGAATGAGACTTCCGCCAGCATCATTGTGGCACAGTTACTGTTCCTGGAAGCGGAGGATCCCGATAAGGATATCCATCTGTATATCAACAGCCCGGGCGGCAGTGTTACCGCAGGCATGGCAATCTACGATACTATGAAATACATCAAGTGTGATGTATCCACCGTATGTATCGGTATGGCAGCCAGCATGGGAGCATTCCTTTTAGCAGGTGGTGCCAAGGGCAAGCGTTTTGCACTGCCCAATGCAGAGATCATGATCCATCAGCCTCTGGGCGGTACCCAGGGCCAGGCCACCGAGATCGAGATCGCAGCAAAGCATATCCTCCGCACCAAGGAGAAGTTGAACCGTATGCTGGCTGAGAACACCGGCAAGGATTATGAGACCATCTGCGCAGACACCGAGAGAGATAACTGGAAGAGCGCCGAGGAAGCTTGTGAATACGGGCTGATCGATAAGGTGATCACCTTCCACGAGGCATAGTGTAAAAAATATGCTTGATAGCATATTTTTTACACAGCTATTTGTGCCGCATACGGCACAAAGTAGTTTTTATCGCAGAGCCAAATCTGAAATTTGGCTCGCGTTTCCTACGACGCAAAAGCGGCGTCTTCGGAAGGAGATAAAATAACAGGAGTATAGTAGTAATGGCAGGAAAAAATTCCGGAAATGACATCAGATGTTCATTTTGTAACAAGACCCAGAGCCAGGTCCGCAAGCTGATCGCAGGACCTGCCGGGGTATATATCTGTGATGAGTGCGTAGATATCTGCGCTGACATCCTGGAGGAGGAACTGGAAGACGAAGAAGTGGAAGAGACCGCGACTCCGGATATCAACCTTCTGAAACCGAAGGAGATCAAGAACTTCCTGGATGAATATGTCATCGGACAGGAGGAGGCGAAAAAGGTCCTCTCCGTTGCGGTGTACAATCATTACAAGAGAGTAACGGCTCCCAAGGATCTGAATGATGTGGAGCTGCAGAAGAGTAATATCATCATGGTAGGACCTACCGGTTCCGGTAAGACTTACCTGGCGCAGACACTGGCGAAGATCATCAATGTACCGTTTGCTATCGCAGATGCCACTACATTGACTGAGGCCGGTTATGTAGGCGAAGATGTAGAGAATATTCTGTTGAAGCTGATCCAGGCGGCGGACTACGATGTGGAACGTGCCCAGTACGGTATCGTATATATTGATGAGATCGACAAGATCACAAGAAAATCCGAGAACACATCTATCACAAGAGATGTGTCCGGTGAGGGCGTACAGCAGGCACTGCTGAAGATCATCGAGGGTACCGTGGCAAGCGTACCTCCCCAGGGTGGCAGAAAGCATCCTCATCAGGAACTGATCCAGATCGATACCACCAACATTCTGTTTATCTGCGGTGGAGCATTTGATGGTCTGGAAAAAATTATAGACAGCCGTATGGATACATCATCTATAGGCTTCAATTCAGATGTAAAGTCAAAGACAAAGCTCAATGTAGGAGAGGCGTTTAAGCATGCACTGCCACAGGATTTTGTGAAGTTTGGATTGATTCCTGAGTTTATCGGACGTGTACCTATTACCGTTTCTCTCGAGGCACTCGACAGGGATGCGCTTATCCGCATATTGAAGGAGCCTAAGAACTCGCTTATCAAGCAGTACACCAAGCTTTTTGAGCTTGACGGAGTAGGGCTTGAGTTCACAGACGATGCAGTCAATGCCATCGCTGACAAGGCGCTTGAGAGAAAGACAGGAGCCAGAGGACTTCGTGCAATCATGGAGGCTGTTATGCTTGACCTTATGTATCGTATACCGTCAGACAAGAGCATCAGCAGATGTGTAATAGACAAGGATATCGTTGAGGATAACTTAAAGCTTGATGGTGATTGCGTGCCTGAGGCATATATCGAGGAAAAAGCGGCATCGTAAGTACATGGCGGTATTTTACAAAAGATACAGCATCGGATAATATAAATTGCACAGCGGTTTGATATGCATGGCTGTGCAATAATACAGGAGATATAAGTGGAAGAACAGATTATGAATATGCCTGCAGTAGCGCTGAGAGGGCTTACTATTCTGCCGGGGATGATTGCCCATTTCGACATCAGCAGAGAGCGCTCTCTTCGTGCTGTCGAGGAGGCTATGGAGCAGGATCAAAAGATTTATCTTGTCACACAAAGGAATGTGGACAGTGAGGACCCGACTCAGGAAGACCTCTATCAGATGGGTATTGTTGCTGACATAAAGCAGGTTGTCAGATTACAGAATGATGTTGTGAGAATACTTGTAGATGGAATAAGCCGGGCAGCATTGCTTGGCTTTACCGGTAATGAGAAGTACCTTGAGGCAGAAATCTGTTATTGTGATAGTAATGCAGACAGCCTGCCGGAGGATCTCAGGGAAGCCATGCTTCTCGGAGTCAGAGAGGCTTTTCACAGATATGCGGCAGTCGTCGGCAAAATCAGCAAGGAGCTTATCAGACAGATAGATCAGTATGAGGATCTTGAAAAGCTCATTGATTATGTAACCAACAATCTGCCGGTGTCATATGAGCTTAAGCAGCAGGTGCTTGAGGCAGAGGATATCAATGACAGATATCAGGTTATAGTATCATTACTTCTCTCCCAGGTGGAGGTTATTTCCATAAAGAATGAGCTTCAGAAAAAAGTAAAGGTTCGTGTGGACAAGCATCAGAAGGAGTATGTGCTTCGTGAACAGCTTGGTGTGATACGTGAGGAGCTGGGCGAGAATGCTGACTCGGAGGCTGATGAATATGAGAAAAAGCTATCTGAGTTAGATGCGCCTGACTACGTAAAGGAAAAGACGAAAAAAGAGATAAAGCGCTTTAGAAATATGAGCAGCAGCTCATCAGAGAGCACAGTTGAGAGAGGCTATATAGAGACTGTACTTGAGCTTCCGTGGAACAGGATGTCTGTGGACAACAAGGATCTTGACCATGCAGCACAGGTGCTCGATGATGATCACTACGGATTAAAGGATGTTAAGGAGAGAATACTTGAGTTTCTGGCAGTCAGAAATCTGACAAGCAAGGGAGAGAGTCCTATAATTTGTCTTGTAGGTCCTCCGGGAACAGGAAAGACAAGCATAGCCCGTTCAATTGCGTCTGCACTGGAGAAGAAATATGTGCGTATTTCTCTTGGTGGTGTGCGCGATGAGGCAGAAATCCGTGGACACAGAAAGACATATATCGGCGCTATGCCGGGCCGTATAGTAAATGGCTTAAGACAGGCAGGCGTTTCAAATCCTCTCATGCTGTTGGATGAGATAGATAAGGTGTCAAGTGACTACAAGGGTGACACATCAGCAGCTCTTCTCGAGGTGCTTGACAGTGAGCAGAATTGCAGATTCAGGGATCATTACATCGAGATGCCTGTGGATTTGTCGGAGGTGCTTTTTATTGCAACGGCAAATGAGGTTTCAGGCATTCCAAAGCCGCTTCTTGACAGGATGGAGCTTATTGAGGTGTCAAGCTACACTGAAAATGAGAAATTTCATATAGCAAAGGAACACCTGGTTGAGAAGCAAAAGAGCAAAAACGGAATTAAAAAGGAACAGCTTACGATAACAGACTCTGCCCTAAAGGATATTATCAGGCTGTACACCAGAGAGGCCGGAGTCAGAAGTCTTGAGAGGACTATCGGCAAGCTGTGCCGCAAGGCTGCCAGGGAAATCTTTAAGGACAGTGAAGCTGCTGTAAAGGTTACAAAGACCAATCTTAAGACGTATCTGGGCAATCCGAAGTACAGTCCGGAGAAGAAAAATGATCACGCAGAGGTTGGAATCGTTAGAGGCCTGGCATGGACCAGCGTGGGCGGAGTCACACTCGAGGTTGAGGTGAATGTGCTGCCGGGCAAGGGGGAGCTCGTGCTCACCGGTAAGCTTGGCGATGTGATGAAGGAGTCGGCACAGGCGGCACTTAGCTATGTGCGCTCAATAAGCGAAGGATATGGCATTGATGCAGAGTTTTACACGAAGCATGATATCCATATACATATCCCGGAGGGCGCAGTGCCAAAGGACGGACCATCCGCAGGCATTACTATGGCGACAGCCATGCTCTCAGCCATTACAGACAGAGCTGTCAGGGCAGATGTAGCCATGACGGGCGAGATAACACTGCGCGGCAGGGTGCTTCCGATAGGAGGACTCAAAGAAAAGCTGCTTGCAGCAAAGGTAATTGGAATAAAAACAGTGTGTATTCCAAAGGATAATGAAAAGGACCTGGAGGAGATTTCAAAAGAAATAACAGACGGCATGGAAATCGTGCCGGTGGAGAGATTTTCACAGGTGGAGAAGATAGCATTTGTAAAATAAGAATGAGGAAGAGATTATGGTAATTAAAAGTGTTAATTTAGAGACAGTTTGCGGAATTACAAGCACAATCCCTGACAATGAGTATAATGAGGTGGCATTTGCCGGCAAGTCAAATGTAGGCAAGTCGTCACTGATCAACGCACTCATGAACAGAAAGTCACTTGCCAGGATCTCTTCACAGCCCGGCAAGACACAGACCATCAATTTTTATAACGTCAATGACGCCATGTATCTGGTCGATCTGCCGGGCTATGGCTATGCCAATGCCAATATCGAGATAAAAGCTAAATGGGGACAGATGATAGAAAACTATCTTCACACCTCAAAAAAGCTTCAGGCAGTGTTTCTTTTAATAGATATAAGGCATGAGCCATCGGACAATGATATCATGATGTATGACTGGATGGTAAACCAGGGCTTTGCACCGATCATCATTGCAACCAAATCTGATAAATTGAAAAAAAGCCAGATTGCCGCACACATAAAGACTATCAAGGATGTGCTTCATGTGAAGCCGGGCACGGTAGTTATACCGTTTTCGTCCATGTCAAAGGAAGGCAGGGACGAAATCTGGAATCTCATAGATTCACTCGTGTTTGACGAGGAGACACTCCTTGCCATGAAACAGGAGGAAGAAGCAAAGCGCGAGGCAAAATCAGCAGCAAAAAGAGCCGCTGCATCCCAGCCGCACAAAAAGGAGCGCTGGAAGAAGACCGGAAAGCCGGTTGCCAAAAAGACTAAAGAACGCAGAGATAAGGCCAAGAGCAAAAAAAGCGTTAATAATCATAAAAAGAAATAAAGTCGAAATAGAGTCATAGAAATAAAGCTATAGAAAGAAAGGCGAATATTTAATATATGAAGAATAAATGCAAATTTGTAGGCATTATGTTTTTGTGTATATTGATAGTGTGTACGCTTGCGGTAATGGCATATGAGCACACAGCAGGTATGAAAGGCGCTGCCGGTGGAGCATCAGATGCTTCGGACAGTGCAAAAAATACTGACGAAGCTGATGATATGCTTACTGTCGTGACATCCTTCTATCCTATGTACATTGCCACTTTAAACATAGTGGATGGTGTGAACGGAGTGAGACTCGAAAACTTAAGCGAGCCACAGACCGGTTGTCTGCACGATTTCCAGCTAACACCGGAGGACATGAAGCTTTTATCCACAGCCGATGTTTTTGTAATAAACGGAGGCGGTATAGAGTCGTTTATGTCAGATGTGGCAAAGGCGTATCCGAAGCTTGATGTGGTTGAGGCATGTGAGGACGTGGTGCTTCTTTCTGAGGATGAATCAGACAGTGACCACGACCATGACCACGAAGCAGACACAGAATCGGACAGTGACCACGATCATGACCATGGTGATGAGAATGCCCATGCATGGATGAGCGTGCCGCGTTACCGCACCATGGTTCAGACAATCGCATCCCGGCTTGCCGAAAAGGATGCAAAGCATGCTGATGAATATTATGCAAATGCAAAAGCATATGATGCAAAGCTTGCAGTGCTTGAAGAAAAGATAAATAGCATAAAGAGTCTTACAAATGGACAGAATATCATCATATTCCATGAGGCCTATGCGTATGTAGCCGATGATTTTTCCATGAATGCATGCTATCTGTTAGACCTTGACGAGGAGCGCTCAGTCAGCGCAGGTGAGATAAAGCAGGTAATAGGTGCCATAAAGGATGACGGAGTGTCGGTAATACTCGCTGAGGAGCTCTACGGAAAGAGCATGGGAGATACCGTATCGCGTGAGACAGATGTGCATGTGATTTATATCGACCCTCTCAACAGGGGAGAGTACAACAAGGACAGCTATCTTTATGGTATGGAGCACAATATAGAGCTTATCAAAGAGGCATTTACTAAATAAAATTGGAGAAAATATGCGGAAAATAATACAGCCATGTGGCTTTCATTGCATAAAAATAAATAACCTTGGAGTGAGCTTTGGAGAGCAGACAGTGCTTGAGGATGTAAATATGCACATACATTGCGGCTCCTTCAATGTCATAATAGGCCAGAACGGTGCCGGAAAATCTACACTCATAAAGGCGATACTCGGCGAGATACCTCACACCGGTACGATTGAGTTCAAAGATACTAAGGACGGACATATGGCTAAGCTTAAAATCGGCTATGTGCCGCAGTCTGTCAATATCGAGAAAAATACACCGGTCAGCGTGTATGACCTCATAGCAAGCTATCAGTACAATTATCCTGTTTTTCTGCCAAAGAGTAAAAAGATAGAGGCAAAGATAAGGGAGACACTCGAGGTATTTGAGGCTGAGGAGCTCATCGACAAGCAGGTGTGCAACCTCTCGGGAGGACAGCTGCAGAGAGTGCTTCTTTCCATGGCAATCATGGACGAGCCGAACCTGCTGCTGTTGGATGAGCCGGTGTCCGGAATAGACCAAAACGGCATGGAGCTTTTCTATAAAACCATGGATTATTTAAAGACTCACTATGACCTTGCAATCATACTGATATCGCACGATTTGGACTATGTGGCAAAGTACGCAGACCATGTTGTACTGCTTGATAAGACCGTTGCAAAGCAGGGAACTGTTAAGGAAGTCTTCGAGAGCAAGGAATTTGAGAGAATTTTTTACACAGGAGAGGAATCCTGGGTGAGAGAGGAGGAGCACAAATGAATATAACCTCCTGGCTTCAATATGATTTCATGAGAAATGCCCTTATCGCTGTGCTCATCATCACACCGCTTTTTGGCATAATGGGAACCATGATTGTAAACAAAAAGATGGCATACTTTTCAGATGCACTCGGACATTCAGCACTTACAGGAATCGCTGTCGGAGTGGTATGCGGCATGGCAGACACCTCGCTTGCCATGGTGATATTTGCGATAGTGTTTGCACTTCTTTTAAATAAGATAGGCAGTCTGAACACTGCATCGACAGATACCATTATATCGGTATTTTCATCGTGCTCTGTGGCGATAGGTCTTGCGATACTGTCAAAGGGCGGGAATTTCAGCAAATACTCAAGTATACTGGTGGGCGATGTGCTAAGCATCACAAAGACGGAGATAGTTTATCTAATCGTGATTTTTGTGGTCACGATAGTGTTCTGGGTGTTTTGCTTCAATAAGCTCAACGCCATATGTATACACAGAAGCGTGGCAAAAAGCAAGGGCATCCATGTGCGTCTTCTGGATAATCTGTTTGCGGTGCTTGTAGCACTCATAGTTATGCTATCCATCAAGTGGATAGGTATACTTATAATAAATGCTCTGCTTATATTACCGGCGGCTTCATCAAGGAATATTTCGGAAAATATGCGTGAGTATCATTTCTTTTCAGTGATATTTTCAGTATTTTCCGGTATAGTCGGCCTCGCAGTGTCATACTACACCAATGTGGCAACAGGTCCGATGATAGTGATTATTGCATCGGTAATATATTTTTCGACATTTATATTTGGAAGAAAATTGAAAAAATAACGGCAAGGGCTATAAGAAACAGAATATGGTATATTAGAGGGACTGCGCGCAACGTGCGGTCCCTTTTCAGGTTAATTTGACTGATGAGATGTAAAAATTAACAATTAAATGAGAATATTTAAATTTGCTCTTTTTGGCAGGGTGTGTTATAATCCTTGTATACAAAAAACAGAGGTAATACAATATGGGTAGTAATAACGATATTTCATTAAAAGCATTAGCCAAGATTAACCTGGGGCTGGATGTGGTGAGGCGCAGAGAGGACGGATATCATGAGGTCCGTATGATTATGCAGACCATTCATCTGTATGACAGGCTTGATATCAAAAGGACACAGGAGCCCGGCATACAGATACAGACCAATCTGTCTTTTCTCCCTGTAAACGAGAACAATCTCATATACAAGGCTGCAAAGCTTCTGATGGATGAGTTTTCTATAACTGACGGTGTATCAGTGAAGCTGGACAAGCGTATTCCTGTTGCAGCAGGGATGGCGGGGGGCAGTACTGATGCGGCAGCTATGCTTATAGGTGTAAACAGGCTTTTTTCACTGGGACTGACAAAGAGACAGCTTATGGAAAGAGGTGTGCAGATAGGTGCGGATGTACCATACTGTATTATGAGAGGTACGGCGCTGGCCGAGGGCATAGGAGAGGCGCTTAGTCCTCTTCCTCCAATGGTAAAGTGTCCGGTGCTTATTGCAAAGCCGTCCATCTCGGTATCCACAAAGTTTGTGTATCAGAATCTGAAGCTTGATGATACGACTATTCATCCGGATATAGACCGCCTGATAGATGATATAAAGGCTAAGAATCTGCATGATATCGCAGCGCATATGGGAAATGTCTTAGAGACTGTGACCATACCAAATTATCCGGTGATAGATGAGATAAAGAAGCATATGCTTTCAAATGGCGCAGTAGGAGCCATGATGAGCGGTAGTGGTCCGACGGTTTTTGGTCTGTTTGACGATGAAGATACTGCAAAGAAAGCGTACAAAGCCATGAGAAGCTCACATCTTGCCAGACAGGTGTATCTGACATCTGTATACAATAATCGCAAATAACGTGATATCCGGATAGCACAGCGGGTGCTTTATAGTTACTTTTTTCTTATATGTGAGAATGATAATACAAGAGATAGGAGAAGTTTGATGACTGATAATTTAACTTTAAATATGGATGCATATCTGCCACTTCGTGATGTGGTGTTTAATACACTTCGTGAGGCAATTTTAAAGGGTGAGCTCAAGCCGGGAGAGAGACTTATGGAGTTGCAGCTTGCGTCAAAGCTTGGAGTCAGCCGTACACCTATACGTGAAGCAATCAGAATGCTTGAGCAGGAGGGGCTTGCAGTCACAATGCCGAGAAAGGGCGCAGAGGTTGCCAAGATGACTCTCAAGGATATGGAGGATGTGCTTGAGGTGAGAGAGGCTCTCGATGAGCTTGCAGCCAAAATAGCCTGTAAGAAAATCAGTGATGAGCAGCTTGCGAATCTAAAAACCATAAAGGACGAGTTCAAGAGGAGCATGGACTCAGGAGATGTGAAAAAGATAGCTGAGGAGGATGTGAAGTTTCACGATGCTATCTATGAGGCGACCAACAATGCGAAGCTTGTATCTATGATGAACAATATCCGCGAGCAGATGTACCGCTACAGAGTGGAGTATTTAAAGGATCCGAAGAATTATCCGATGCTTGTTAAGGAGCATGATGCCATCTACAGGGCGCTTGAGGCAAGAAATATGGAGCTTGTGACTACAGAAATGCATACGCATGTGGCTAATCAGGCGGTTGCTGTGAAGGCTGTAATACAAAAGCAGGATGAAGAGAAGAA